>Ga0326727_10010432_pt1 | contig 22134 bp, 22 predicted proteins | sample MB2enrmetagenome_FD_207643 | JGI IMG/M metagenome (GOLD analysis project Ga0326727, IMG submission 207643) | Lab enriched peat soil microbial communities from McLean, Ithaca, NY, United States - MB29MY | ecosystem: Environmental > Terrestrial > Soil > Wetlands > Peat | place: USA: New York...
GTCGGTGACGAGCGTGCGGGCGACGTCGCGGGAGAGCCGGTCGAGCGCAGCCTGGTCCTCTTCGAAGAGGCCGGAGGTGGTCTGGCTCACCTGGTACTCTTCCCGGAAGACGAAGTTGGGATTGGCGTAGACCACTTTGTTGCTGTGCAAGTCCAGGAGCTTGACGTCGGCCATAACCTGGATCTGGAGCGAGGAGGCTCGCCCGGTCGTCAGGTCGTAGGTGATCACACCCCGGCTCACCTCTTTAACCGCTCCTTTCAAGACTGCGTCGGCGCCGGCGGGATTGGGCGTGATCTGGAATTTGGTTCGCTCCAGGAACTCGTGGGTGATGGCGGCCGCAAGTTTCTGTTCAATACGGAAGGTGGAAGACTGGTTGGTAAAGATGGGGACGGCGATGGTTTTGATGTCGGGCGGCAGGCGCTCGCCGCGCCCGGCAATGTGATAGCCGCAGGAGGAAACGAGAAGGCAGAAGGCAGAAAGCAGAAGGCAGAAGGCAGTAACTTCACAGCCTTGCGGACTCTCCCCCTTAGAGGAGGAGGCCTTCTCCCTTGGGGAGAAGGTGTCGGGCGACGGCGCTTTCCCCAGCCGTCGCACGACGGATGAGGGGTCACTTGCTCGCGCCACACGGCTGCTCTTCCTAGCCAGAACTCGCATCCGGTTATACCCGCGGGCGAAGACTCTCGGCGATCTCCACCGCATTCCCGGCCGCAAGGCGAAGATTATCCGCCACCGCCCAAATCCACAGGCCCCCGGGGTGGTCCGGATCAGCTGTCACCCGATCCACCAGGATTTCGTCCGAGCCGGCGACTTCGACGGGAGTCGGCGAGTCGTGGGCGCCGCGCCGCAAGTCGATTCGCTCTCCCAGCAAAGCCTCTGCGGCCTTCTCCGGCGCGGCGGGGGGATCGGTCTCAACGAAAAGGGAAACCGCCAGTGAGTGGAACACGGGTACCTGAACCAGGCGCAGAGCCGGCACGGGAACCCTGCCATGCAAGTACTCTTGAAGCTGCTGTCGTAGCACGCTCTCGAGCGCCAGAAGTTCGCTCACACTCGTCCCACCCGGACGCGACATCAAGTTAAAAGCCAACTGGCCGCCAAAAACCTTGCGCGGAATCTTTTGGAAGCTGAGCAGGTTTACGGTCTGCTTCTGAAGTTCGTCAATCCCGTGGGACCCGGTTTCGGAAGCCGAGGCGAAAACATGTGCGACCGCCCTCTTCAGGGGAAACCGCGCCCCCAGGCGCAGCAGCAAGGTGCTTATGACAATCGTGGCAGGGCCCGCCCCAACGTAAACCCGGGCGTCAGCGCCTTCCGCCGTTCCTCGAACCGGAAACGAACGGTCGAGGAACGGTACACGCACGATGCTTCGTCGGATCGACGGCCCCGGCTCTTCTGCGGGCGCTACGCCGCTGAGATCAATCACGAAGCAAGGACGTGACCCCTGTGGAGAGGGCCCGGGATCCAGGAACACAGGCATGTGCCGGTAGCGCGCGGCGATAAAGGCAAAATCCAGTTCCGAGGCCGTAACATTCTCATCCAGGGTCGACGTGGGTGGTCCGTCGCTCAAATCCAGGATCGGCAATTCGGGTTCATCTTCCTCGTCCGAGAAGGTTACCAGGCGGGAGAAAGGAAAGTGGCGTTCCCCCAGAACGTTCAGAAGCTCTTTGCCCAGCAGCGAAGACGCGCCCACAACCGCAACCCGGTATCCTGCTGGTGAGGTTTTCATGCCGCATGAACCTCTTCGGACGCGGGAGGATGAGGCCGGAATTTCGAGGCGATGCGAAGAACGATGCCCGAAAGGGCGTAACTAACGGCGATGGTCAGTAGGACAGGTTCGGAATAGACCCAGATGCCCCAGACGACGAGCCCCACGAGGATGATAGCGATGTAAGAACGGCGTCGGCGCAAGTCGATCGTCTTAAAGCTGTAATAGCGCATGCGGCTTACCATCAAGAACGCCAGAAGGCCGACCACCGCCATCCAGGCCACGCCATAACCCCATTGCACAATCGGCGTTTTCTCCCAGTGAACGATGGCGGCGATTGTGCCTGCTGCCGCAGGGATCGGCAGGCCCACAAAATACCGCCGGTCAGTGGCTGGCTTGACAGTGTCGATGTTGAATCGCCCCAAGCGGGCTGCGCCGCATATGACGTAGGCGAACGTGACGATCCAACCTACCTGGGCTATGTCGTGGAGCAGTCCTAGTCCGGAAGGACCGCTTATCGCCCGCACCCCCCACGCATAAGCCAATATGGCGGGTGCAACGCCGAAGGTGATGACATCGGCCAGAGAATCAAACTCCCGGCCAAAGGGCGATGACGAATGGGTCAGGCGCGCAATTCGACCGTCGAGACCATCGAAGACAATGGCCCACCCGATAGCCCTGGCGGCGTTGTCGAATTCCGCCGCGGCCACTCCCTCGACCCCGCCTATGATCAGTCCTAGAGAACCTCGAAGCACTGCCAGCAGGGCAATATAGCCACAGACCAGGGTGCCTACCGTAAATAGGCTGGGAAGGATAGAGACACCCCGCCGCATAACAGCTTTTCTATTGAATTTCGGACTTGACTCGGCTGGTTCCAAGGATACTGCTCCCCGCCCGGACGCGATCCCCAACTTTGATGCTCAATGTCACATCCGGCGCCATGAGGACATCCACGCGCGAACCAAACTTGATCAGCCCGACGCGCTCTCCGCGCGCCAGAGCGTCGCCGGGGCGCTTCCAGAATACTATTCGGCGCGCCAGGATGCCAGCGATTTGCTTCACCACGATCCGGCCTTGCTCGCCTTCCACGGTGAAGACGTTCTGCTCGTTTTCGATCGAGGCGGCGTCCTCCATCGCTACCCGGAACGCCCCTTTCCGATAATTGACCTCTTTCACTACCCCGGCGATGGGAGAACGATTGACGTGCACGTCCAGCGGGGACATGAAAATGCTGATCCGGTGCACCGGACAGCCCTCGCAGTTCTCTTCGACGATCTGCACGACGCGGCCGTCGGCGGGAGAGATGATGGCTTGCGGTTGAGTTGGAATGGAACGCTCAGGATCGCGGAAAAAATTGAGGACTAGTAAGGCCAGAATCAAAAAGAAGATCGCACAGATCAAAAGGGCCGGGCTTTGCTCCCGGAACCAGAATCCGAGAGTACCGCCGGAGATGAGCACCAGTGGAAGACCGTACCAATATCCCTCCCGCAGCATAAGTACCTTTGCCTGTCAGCCCGGAGCGCTTGGCTTCCGCATGGGCCCGCCTCCCGGTACACTTCAAGGGGTGCTCACATCACCTGCCCCAGCACGGTCAGAAGTCCGCCGGCAGGTTCGAAGCCGGCTACTGCACCATCTGGGCTTGTCGTACCAGCATTTCCATCTGGTCCTTCGCCCGCAGCTTCAGCTTCTTCAGCCGCACCTCTTCCACCTTCTCTTCTTCCGTCAGGAAGTTCTTCGCCGCCAATAAGTTAAGCTGGGAAGCGTATTGGGTGTGCTGTTGACGAAGGCGACGATACTCTTCGTTGCTGGCCATCAATTCCTCCCGGATGGCCTCGGCAGGAGTGCTCACGGGTGTGCCACCTCCTCCATGTGATCTGATACCCACCGTCAGGCTAGCACACCTGATAGGTCCGTTCAAGACGAAAAAGCCGCACTTAGGTACTTTAGGGCAGCTACCCGAGGAATTCCGAAGACTCCACTCGATGTTGGTTCACGGCGTCGGGGGATCGTCTTGACGAATCAACGCTTGGAGTTCGAGCACCTGCACCTGGACTTGCTTCACTTCTTTCAGAATGTCCACCTTGCTCCGGTTGATGGAGTGCCCCACAAAATAGACCATGCCGAAAAGGAACCAGAAGCACGCCAGGCTCACGAAGTAAGGACCCTTGGCCGTGTCCATCCGCTGCCCGCCCAGCCACAGGAAGACGACCGAAAGAGCGATCACGAAAACCCACAGTTCAATCAGCACCCGTCTCTCCCGGCGAAGCGCCTTTTCCTTCTTCTCCAGCATCGTCGCCACTTCCTCGCGATAGGCGGCCAGGTTCGCTGGCTGTGGCAGATGCGAAAGCAAACGCTCCCGAATACGATCATCTCTAGTTTCCATAACCACCTCGCAACAGAATTCCCTTCATCGCCAGTTTTGCGTAATGGATGCGGGATTTGACCGTGCCTTCCGAACACCCGGCGATCGCGGCGATTTCCGCCAGGGAGAAATCCTCGAGAAAATGCAGCACCAGCACTTCGCGGTGCCTGAGTCCGATCTCATTCAGGGCCTGATGAATTGCGGCGGAGTCCTCCTCTGTGAAGGAGGGTTCCGGCGTTTCCTGGAATGCCTCGAGGTGGACTTCCTCGGCCCGCTACCTGGAAAAGTCGCGGCGGATGCGATCCACCGCAGTCCCATGCGTGATGCGGTAGAGCCACGGCCGCAAAGAGCCAGGATCTTTCAGCCTCCGCATGTCGCGGAATGCCTTCACCCAGACGTCCTGGAGGATGTCCATCCCAGCCTCCACATTGCCGGCCAATTTGCTGGCGTAATAGAGCAACGGCCGCTCCATCACTGCGACGAGATCGGCGAAGCCGCTCGGTTCGCCCGACTGGCAACGGAGCGCGATCCACTCGTCTTGCGTCCGACTCGTCCTGCTCATTCATCTCCTCTGTCGAAGGAAAAGCGCCTGCGGTTCAAAGTGGGAAAGATGGAAAAGCTAGAAGTGGGAGGCTAACACCGTTGGGACAAAATGAAAACCGGGATGGATGGCGCAGATAGAGCCCTGCAGGGTCTGCGACTTTCCGGGCCCCTTCGCGCACCAGAGAGGCCCCGAGGCGCAGAGGATTGAGAATAGACTTTGGGTCTCAGCGACCCTGCAGCCAGTTTGCTATAAGCCAGGACTGTTGGCCGTCTGCTCCGACCCGCTGAGTAGAACGATCGAAGTGCTCTGGCAGAGCGGGCAGCGGTACGGAGTGCCCTCCGCCTTCCACTCGTTCTTGCACAGCCCACACGACCACAGCATGCTGGAAACGAAGGAAAGCTCGCCCTGATCAGGCACGATGAACCCCGGGCCTCCCGGCTCGTCAAGCATGTCCAACGGGATGACGTCTTGAACCACCCGTAAGACGGCCGGCAGACTCAGCTCGAAATACTCCATCCCTTGAACCCGCCGTCCTGCAAGCCTTTTGTGGATTTCCGCAGTGTGTTTCTCGGGTGAGGAGCTTTCAAAAGATGCTTCCAAGACAAAACGCTCGGGCAGCCCCGACACCCAGTTTAACTCTTGAACTTCCTGAGCGACAGACCGCTTGGTGAAGCCCACTTTTAAAAGCCCCGGCATTTTCGGGTGCGAAAGCACGTAGACATAACCCGAGATTGACCTCGCTTCCAACAGGGTCTGCCCGCACGAGGCGCACCTGAACTTTGCCGAACTGGTACCGTCCGAGATCGTAGCGCGGCATTCTTTGCCGCACCCCCGGCAGGGGAGGCGGATTTCAAACGTAGGCATGCAAGTCCATCCCGATCGAGCGTTCGCCTGAACCGGCAAGTGTCGCGTCACGGAAGATAGTGAAACAGCCGATGGCCTGTGACACTGAGCGGACCGAAGGCTGTCTAAGCCTGTTTCCGCCGGCAGTCTGTCTTCGCTTCGCTCAGATTCACAGCCTCCGCTCGACGTGTTTCACTGACTGGAGTAACGCGACCCTAATACGCCTTGTGTATAGCACAGGAAGTCGAGAATGCGGAAGTGTCATCCTGAGCATTGTCATCCTGAGCATCGACAGGCCGGCGGCCCGCCCGAGCCAACGGAAACGCCCTCGTCATCCTTACGTAAGGGCACGCCATGGCGCAAGCTAGTCCAAATTACGCTGCAGCCGCCGGGCTCGTGTTGCTGAAACACCAGGGGCCCTTTGCGGTGGTCGTCTCCGACATGCGGATGCCGGAGATGAACGGCATCGAATTCCTGCTCAAGGTCCAGCAGGCCTCCCCGGACACCATTCGCGTCATGCTGACCGGGGATTCTGATCTTCAGACCGCCATCGACGCGGTGAATCAAGGAAAGATCTTTCGTTCCCTGAGCAAGCCTTGCGACAAGGAAACCCTGGTAAAGACCCTGAAGGACTGCCTGGCGCAATACCGGCTGGTCTCTGCGGAACGAGAGATCTCGGGGAACACGCTGCGCGGCACAATCTATGTGCTCACGGATGTCCTGAGCCTGGTGAGCCCTGCGGCGTTCAGCCGCGCCGTGCGGGTTCGCCGGTACGTTCAGCACGTGGCCGCCAAACTTTCTCCGGAAAACCCCTGGAGGTTCGAGATCGCGGCGATGATGTCGTAACTGGGCTGTGTCACGCTTGACCCCGACACGATCGACGCCGTCTACGCAGGGCGCGACCTCTCGTGCTTCCGCCACAGCGCCAGCAGTTGAGCGTTGGTGGCGAGGACCTCGGCCACCGCCTCCTTAAACTCGCGGCCCGCCTCCACCCAGCGTTGAACTTCCTCAACCCAGGCGTTCGGGATGTACTCTACCCGTTTCTTGCCGCCCACCCTGAAAGTGAGGGACCAAACGGGGTGACCCTACACGAGAGTCAAGCCCTTTTTTCAGGAATGCGAAAATAGCAGGGGTTCAGGAGAACAGGGGCGAACACCCTAAGACATCCGCGATCATTGGCCTGGGTCGGGGAGGACTATTTGGCGTTTCCGAAGCTGCTGCCCCAGGGCGCTGGCAGTCGGCGGAGACCCTCTCTTTTCGCTGCTGTCGATTTGTGGTAGGCTTCCTGTATTTCCAAAAGAAAGGAAAATTTCGACCTGCCGAAAGCGACCCGGGCCGCCCGCCACGTGCGGACAAAGGAGAGCCTATGAAACAAGCCACATGGAAAGTGTTAGCGATAGCGCTGCTTGCAGCAGTGGGAGTATTCAGCTCATGCCAGAAGCCTTTTCATGAGGAGAACGAGCGCTACATCTTTGTCGCTGCAAATACAAACCTCGCTTACTGGCAGGAAGCTAAAGCCGGATTTATGGATGCAGCCCGCGGACTGGGCGTGAAAGCAGAGTTTACGGGTTCAGAAACGTACTCACCTCAGGACGAGCTTGAGGTCTTTCAAAAGGCCGTCGACAAGCACCCCGCCGGGATCGCGGTTTCGCCCGCCAGGCCGGACACTTTCAAGGACGCCATCGCTGCCGCCGTCAAGGCGGGAATTCCGGTTGTCTGCGTCGATTCCGATGCCCCCGACTCGCGCCGCATCACATTCATTGGCACGGATAACTATCAGGCGGGGCTCATCAGTGGGAAGCGCATCGCCGAATTGATGAAAGGCGAAGGCAATTTGGTCGTGATCACCCTCCCCGGCCAGTTCAACGTCGATGAGCGTGATCGCGGCGTGACGCAGGCGCTGAAGCAGTATCCGAAGATCAAGGTTCTTCGCACGCTTGACGACAAGGGTGACCCGCGCTCCGCGAACGACCAGCTATCGTCGATGCTGGATGCGAAGGAAAAGATCGATGGGATCGTCTGCCTGGAAGCTTCGGGCGGCCCGGGAGCGGCAGAGGCCTTGCACCGATTGAATCTGGGCGGCAAGATTCCCATCGTAGCGATGGATCGGACTCCCGAAACCCTCGACTTCATCCAGCAGGGCGTGATCGCCGCCACCGTCGCGCAGAAGCCCTACACGATGGCTTTCTACGGCCTGCGGCTCTTGGACGACCTGCACCACAACATCGTGCACGAGTTCCAGGACTGGCAGACCGCGCCGGTGTCGCCGCTGCCGACTCGTGTGGATACCGGAACGGCCGTCATTGATGCCAGCAATCTCGCCGCTTTCCGGGCGGCCGAAGCGACGCGCCGGCAGCAGCTCTAGCAGAATGTCGTCCTTACGCCCAGGGCCGATCGCGCCGCGCGTGGCGCTTCACCACTTCGCATACCTGGGAGATGTTGGACTCCACCTGGAAGTCGTACATCCCCACATTGACGAAATCTGCGCCGCTCCTGAAGGCAAGGTCGAATCCGTCCTTGGGCAATACTCGACCCGCGCCCAGAACCTTAAACGCGATCCAGGGTTTCTTGATAGTTTTCATCAGAGCTGCCACATCGCGCGTGTCCTGGCTGTAATAGCCAACCGAGTTGAAGGTCTTGAAATAGAAGTCGGGGTCAAAATTCTGCTGTTCCGAGATGATCGCCGTTTCCATGGAGTGTGATCCGACTCCCGCCGCAAGGCCATTCTGCTTGATGAACGACACGACCTCCCCGATGAGTTCCGCCTTGCCGGCCTTCACGAAAGTGTCATCGGCCACTCCGCCCATGCAGTAGGCCGCCACCGCCCCATTGTCGATCGCTAGTTTTATGTTGTCTTTCAGGTTCTCCGGCTCGGGGTAGGTCTGGGCGATCCACTGGATCTTTCCGCCGCGCTCTTTGCGGTAGCGCTTCAAGACGCGGACGATCTGCTCGTCGGTGCGAAGAATCGTGGTATTGATTCCCTGCTCCTCGCACAACTGCAGGGTGTCCAGGATCTTGTCGTCCGTAAAGTAATGCTGCAGCAGGCTGTGAACGTAAAGCAGGTCGCCGCTGTGGGCAAACCCGCTGAAAAGATTCCCGCCGCAAATCAGGCGGGTCACATCGAGTTTCCCGAGACGGCCGGTGGACAGTCTGCTCGAGACCGGCTTGGGTTTGCCGGGTTCACCGGCTTCCAGTTGGGCCTTCAGGGGAAGCGTATCGAGGGTTAGGCCAGCGGCGGCGGCGGAAGCTTGGAGGAAATGCCGTCGATTCAGGCTTGGCGAAAAGGACATCCTATGCCTCCCGGTTCGGAGAATGCCGGACCGTTGATCTACCGTCCGAGATTTTGATTCCGGCTTGCCGGTTCCCCGGACGGATACGGACAGCCTGTAATCTACGCCTGACCATCTCCCAATGCAAGGGTGGGCTTTGCACTCGCCGGCATGCCTGCCGCCTGAACAGGCCGCGAAAAAACTCTGGAACGATAGCATTCCGAGTGGTCATGGGCCGTGGCCTGCTCTCTGTCGGCCCTCCGGGACGGTTGGAGCGGCTCTTCAGGCCTACTTTGATTCATCAGATTCGTGCGCGGGGATCACCGTGGATGTTGACCCAATCGAGGAAGGCGGCTACGACGTCGGGGTCAAACTGGGTACCGGAGCAGCGGCGAAATTCGGCGACGGCATCTTCGAAGGTCCGGGGACTCTTGTAACCCAGGTCAGAAACCATGTCTTCGAAACACTCCGCCACAGCCACGAAGCGTGCTCCCAGTGGAATCTCGTCCCCAGCGAGGCCGTCCGGGTAACCCGTGCCGTCATAGCGCTCGTGGTGGTGACGTACGATTCGCTCGATCGCTTTCACGTCTAGAGGCTCCAGAATCTTTGCGCCCCTGGCTGCATGGCTCTTCATGATCTCGTATTCTTCCGCCGTCAGCAGCGTGGGCTTGGTGAACACGCGCTCAGGCAGGGCGAACTTGCCGATGTCGTGAAGGAGGCCCCCCAGATGGATTTCATCGACTTCGTCCTGAGATAATCCCGCCTGGCTTGCGATCTGGATTGCCAGCCAGGAAACCGCCTGAGAATGGCCCTTCGGATAGGGACCATTGGCGTCTACTGAGAAACTGAAAGTCGGGCTCAAGCCCAAAGACGTTTTCTTCTGTTCGAGCTGGGCCGAGTAGCGGCTAGGGGCGTCGGGAGAAGCGGAGGACCTTCCTTTCACTGTCGCTTCCGAATGCGTTGCCGGCGGTCGCTGGCTGCGTTCCGGATGCCCCGGCTTGGGACTCCGCGAATCCACCTCCTCGCCGTTCCCGTTCCGGTATTGGGCAAGGCACATTTCGGAATCCGCCGCCCTGAGGATTTCCCCCAGGCTTCGACCCTGATCGGGGAAGGACGCGATCCCGAAGCATGCCGTCACCTTGTGGGAGCGCAGGAAGTAGTTCGCCGCTGCGGAGGCTCGCAACACCTCCGCCAGACTTGCCGCCTGTCGCGCGTCTGCCTCGGGCATCAGAATGGCGAACTCATCCTCGTTGTAGCGAGCCGCGATGTTGGGTGGCCTTGAACCGGCATCGACCAGGGCGGCCACCGCTGTCTGCGCCTTATCACGTCCCCACCCAAGCTTACGGCCAATCACCCGCTTCAGCCCGTCCAGGCGCATCAAAATCAGCGAGGAGTGACGGCCGGTGCGAGCTGACCGCTGCCATTCCCGGTCCACTGCCTCCATGAAGTAACGATGAGCCTTGAGGCCCGCCAGACTATGGGTGATGACTTCCTCCACAGGCGGTTGCTTGAGGTCCGCACCGTGCGGTGATTCAGCCAGCTCGGGTTCGTCGTAACCCACAACGGACCCGCTCTCGCGCCGGTGCAAGTCTATCTCGTTCATGCAAAGCTGCTGTTGCCGCTTGAGGCCGAAAATGGCTCCTGCCAGCAGAACAAATGATGCAACGATGAACCAACCAAGCCAAGGCATACTCTTCTCCTCGTGCCGGGACGGCGCTCGCCGTCCGCGATCTGCTAATCTCAACTTCGATTATAACCACTGAGATAAGAGCATACAATGGTACGGTGGTAAGGTACTAAGGTAATGCCTCGGAGTCGGCCTTAGCGGTTCTCGCAGCGCGGCCCACATCCTGGACACTCCCGCCCTTAAAGGGAGGCAGCCGTGAATGAAAGACGGAGTTGCAGTGGCAGAATTCGGCGCTATGATGGTGGCTCGCGAGGCGCCTACAGAAGACCTCGGCGAATGAGATGTTTAGTTTTGACGGAGAACTGCCATGCAAAACCGATTGATACCTGTTCGGATCCTACTTTCGGTCGTGTTCGGCGCCGGCCTGCAAATGACAAGCTGCGGGTCGAAGGCCGTCGTGGTTGACACGGCACAACTCCAGATGTTTAGGCCATTGCCTGACATAGTCGAGTCGCAAAAGAACCCCCTGAGCGATGCCAAGGTGAATCTTGGCCGCATGCTCTACTACGACCCGCGGTTGTCCAAGAACCAGGACATATCCTGCAACACCTGCCACGACTTGGCCAAGTACGGGGTAGACGGGCAGCCGGTTTCGGACGGCCACCGAGGCCAGAAGGGCACACGCAACGCCCCCACGGTGTATAACGCCGCGGGCCACTTCGTGCAGTTTTGGGATGGCCGCGCTGCGGACGTGGAGGAACAGGCCAAGGGTCCGGTCATGAACCCCGTGGAGATGGCGATGTCCTCCGATAAAGCGGTGGTGGCAGTGCTGAAATCCATGCCTGAATATGTCGACGCCTTCAAGCATGCCTTCCCCGCCGATAAAGATCCAGTAACCTTTGAGAATACTGCCCGAGCAATCGGAGCCTTCGAGCGCGGGCTGTTGACGCCCTCTCGCTGGGACAAATTCCTCAACGGAGATCAGGCAGCCCTGAGCGACACGGAGAAAGCTGGATTCAACAAGTTCATGGAAGCGGGTTGCCAGGCCTGCCACGCAGGAGCTTACTTGGGTGGTGAGGTTTACCAGAGACTGGGATTTGTGAAACCGTACCCCGACACCTCCGACGCCGGCCGCGAGGCGGTGACGAAGCAGGAAAGTGACCGGCTGGTTTTCAAAGTACCCTCGTTACGAAACATCGACAAGACCCAGCCGTACTTCCACACTGGAAAAGTGGCCACTTTGCAAGAAGCGGTTAAGCAGATGGGAGAGTACCAACTGGGCAAGCGACTGAACGACGACGAAATCACTTCCATCGTGACGTTTCTCAAAACGCTCACGGGCACCATTCCGGCGGACTACATCAAGCCGCCCCAACTCCCCAAGAGCACGGCGCAGACGCCCAAGCCCAGCAATACCTGACACCAGCCAATGATCGCTGCGGGCTGCTGAAGCCTTGCGATCTGCGCCGTTAGGAATTTGCCCGGGCGCGGCGGAGGCGAGGCAGGGCAATCAGCGTGGCGCCGTAGACGAGCAGGGAAAGGAAGAGAGCGGTCTTCCGGTCCTGGCGCAGATCGTCGGAGAGCAAGCGGTATCCGCCCAAGAGCATGAGCGGATAAACCAGTGGAGCGAAATCCCGGAAGTTAGGCCGGGAACTGATCGCCGCCAGGAGCAAGGAAACACCCACCACGGCGAGTGTCCGCAGGGTGGCACAATAGGCGTCGCCGGCAGGGACGGCGAAAAGCCCGTGGTAGGCGCCGGTCAGGCTTCCTGCGGCGAGGCCTGTTACCAGCCAAACCAAAGCCGCGGCCATCGCCACGTGGAATGCGCGGAGGGTCCATCCGCCCTCCATGGAACGCGAAAACCTTCTCGCCAGCCAATAACTTGCTCCAGCCACGGCTGCGCCGGTCCAGAGCGCAAGCGGGATCGAATCAGGCCAGAGATCGGTTCCCAAGAGGAACCTCGCCGATTGGTGCAAGGCGCCGGAAAAGAGGAGCGCCAGCAGAAGGTAGACGCCGCCGTGTATTTCCAGCGTCAACCGGGTCCACAATCCTCCCGCGCTGATGCAGGCGAGCGCCAGCAGGAACCAGGCGATGGCGGCCGCGCCGTCGCTGAGCAGAATCCTGCACCCGACAACGACCAAAAGGATTCCGAAAGTGGAATACGTATAAAAGTTGCGGCCCTGAGAAGCTTGGCGGGCCAGCAGCTTAAATGAGATGGCGTAGCAGGCCGCTCCGCACAGGAGAGCGAATCCCGCGATGGCAACCGTGAGATGCGAACCCTCGGAGGCTAAGCGAATGGCTCCGCCGAGCCCAATTACAAAAGCCAATACACACTGTGCGGTTTCGAAGGTGGTGAAAGTGCGGTCGCGCAGGAGCGTTCGCGCCATAACGCTGGAGAGGTAGATGGCCAGCAGCGCAGACTGCACGGCGAACAACCCCGCAGCCGGAATGGGTGCATAGGCTTGCGGAAGGCCGCGCGGATTGGTGACCAGCCAGGTGGCCAGGAAAACCGCGAGATCGGCAGCGACGGCGGCCAACCAGCGCTCGCCCAGCCAGTGATTAAAGCAGGCGCAGGTTTCGATGGCCGCGGCGATGGCCAGGAAGGCGAAGGTGAAAGGCAGCACGTCGTAGGTGGCGACGAGCAGTGCGGCGGCGGTAGCGATGCCCGCCACGGTGGATATGGTGGCGACCACAAGCAGGTCCTTGCGCCACGACACGCTCAGACCAATCAGGGTGAAGGCCACAAGAATCACACTGGTCTGCCACGGCGAGACTGTGTGAAAGCGGACCGTAGCCTCCCAAAGCAGGGGTGAAAGGATCAGCGCCGCAGTGAGGCTGTAGAGGATGGTGGCGAGCCGGCGTCCCGCGTGGGCTCGCGGCGCCCAAAGCAGCCACGCCACGGCGTAAAGAGCTGCGACGGCAAAGGCGAGTTTGGCGGGAATGACCCCGGATTCGGCGATGGCCCGCAGAAGGTAAGCCCCGGCAAAGCCGAGCGTCGCACCCCCCAGGATAGGGAGAACGCGGCTGGTTTCAGGAACCGGGGAGGAGGCAGTTTCTTCCTCATCTCGTCCGGGCACGTCGTGGCGTGCCCCTGCATCTTTCTCTTGCCTGGGCACGTCGCGGGGCGCCCCTGCGTCGCGCATCACAGGAGCATCGGGATGAACTCCCAGGGACGCTTCTAAACGAGCAACCCGGTCCGTCAGATTGCGAACCTGCTGGCGCAGGTCGTCCAGATCTGCCTGCATCATGGCAGTTCCCTTAGACTTCGCGCGCTTTTCTTTCTACATCACCTCGGTGCCCGATGCTATGTCCCGATTCCATCTGGCGAATTTTCAGGTAGAGGCCGCCGATGGCAAGCACAATGGCGATAAGGGCCAGTCCCAGACCCTTGCGTCGATAATCTCTTTCGCGAAGCGCCGCCACACCGGCCTGGTAAGATTTTGCGGCGATTTCGACTCCCGAATCGGTAAGTTTTCCAACCGCTGCCGCGTCGAAAGTATGAACGTCGACGCGGGCTTTTACCAAATCCTCATGGGCGCCTGCCAGTTCCACCTTGGGCCCCGAGACCTCCATCCCGGCGCGTTCCGCGACATTCAGCACTTCCGCCGCCCGCGTGAGCGAGGAGTCGAGATGAGTGAGATCTGCCAACGTGGCTTGCGCAGCGCCGTAGCCCTTATCGCCCGGCGTATGACAAGTGGTGCACACCGACTGTGGCCCCGTACCCACCCAGGCGTCCGTAGGCCGGACGATTTCGTGGTTAGAATGGCACTGCACACATCCCGGCAATCCCATTTTTGCGAAGGCGGCTTGGTGGGGGCTCTTATCGAAGAGTTGCTCGTTCATCACGTGGCAGGTGCCACAGACGTTAGCGACCGAGCTGACCCCGGGAGGAGTGGCTCCGTGGTTGCCGTGGCAGGTCGAACAGGTGGGCGCTGAAGTGTCCCCGCCCGCCAGCGTCTGGGCGTGCACGCTCTTCTCGTAAAGCGCGAACTGATTGGTGGGAATGTCAAAGCCTTTCATATAGGCGGCGTCGGCGTGGCAGCGGGCGCAGGTGCTGGCCACGTTCGTCGAGTAGACAGGCGCCCGCGTATCGGAAACGGCGAGAATGTTGTGCACGCCGTGGCAGTCGACGCAGGCCGCCACCTTGGTGTCGCCCTGCTTCAACCGTTTCCCATGCACGCTGGTCAAATACTCACTCAGTTGATCCACGCGCATTTGAGGATTGAAGCGATGCATATAGGTGACATCAGAGTGGCAGCGGGCGCAGAACTCCGGGATCTGGTTCTTTTTGGGAGCGCCGCGGAAGCCTTTGGCATGGCTCATCGCGTTCATCGAGTCGTCGGAGGGATCGCCACCATGGCAATCCGCACACCTCAGTCCGGCTTGATGATGGACATCGACCTCGAACTGCGAGGCTGGCTTGGCGAGGTCCCCCCCCAGCGCCGCGTGACAGGTGATACAAGTGTCTTTGGGTGGGGCGGCAACGGTAGCTCGCAGCGACAAGGATAGCAAGGCGACAACTATGATGGATTTCGTCATAGCGCTCTACCGCAAAGCCAACGCCGACAGCACAATGATGTACCCGATCACAAAAACCCCCAGTCCGGTAAAAACGCGCGTCAGGCGGCCAAACCCGATCCTGCGGTCCAGGAAGGGCACCATAATCCAAACCACTGCGGCCACGCTGAAGCCCAATATCCCGGCAAGCTCGCCTTCCAGGAAGAGGATTCTGGCAGGAAGATACTTCAGGGTTTGAAACATGAAAAGAAAATACCATTCCGGCCGGATTCCCGCCGGTGCGGCAGCGAACGCGTCGGCCTTGGTGCCCAGTTCCCAGGGGAAAATCGCGGCGAGCCCCCCCAGCACTCCCAGCGCGGCGTACCAGCCGATCATGTCGCGCAACAAGAAATTGGGGAAAAAGGGCATGTTACGCAGGGAGGTGCGTCCCTCTGCCACGGCGCGCTCGACGCTGGGCGGAACGCTCATTCCCAACTTCTGTACCAGGAATAGATGGATCGCGAGCAATAGCGTGGCGAGTCCTGGCAACACGGCAATGTGGAATCCGAAGAATCGCGTCAGGGTCGCTCCGGTGACTTCCTGTCCGCCGCGCAGGAAAACCAGAAGCCATTTTCCAATACCGGGAACCGAACCCGCCATTTCAGTTCCCACTTTGGTGGCAAAAAAGGCTAGGGTGTTCCAGGGCAGGAGATAACCGCTGAAGCCAAAACCCAGAACGATGAAAAACAGCAGCATGCCGCTGATCCAAGTGAGTTCTCGCGGCTTTCGATAAGCTTTGAGGAAATAAACACTGAACATGTGCAAGAAAGCGGTGAAAATCATCAAGTTTGCCGACCAACTGTGGACGGAGCGGATGAGCCAGCCAAAGCGCACCTGGGTCATGATGAATTGCACGCTTTCGAAAGCATCGTTGGGGGTGGGCCGATAATAAAGCAACAGCAGGATGCCGGTGAGGATCTGGATGATGAAGAGGAACAGGGTCATACCACCCAAGTAGTACCAAAGGATGTGGCGAGTCACCGGAACGGTCTTATGGCGTAAGAACTCCTCCACACTCCCGGCACCGAACCTTTCGTCCAGCCAGTTCAGAGTTTTACGGTAGAGAGTAGCCATAATCAAGCGGCGCGGGTCACCACCACGTCGTCTCCTTGAATGTGAACTTCATACGTCGCGAGCGGACGCGGCGGCGGACCGCTTACATTGCGTCCCTCGAGATTGTAGAGCCCATTGTGACAAGCGCACCAGATTTCTCGCAGGTCAGAACGATACTGGACCGTGCAACTCAAGTGCGTGCACACCGCCGAAAAAGCCCGGTAGCTGCCGTCCGCCAGATGAACCAACAGAGCGGGCCGGGAACCGAACCTGAAGATCTTTCCGCTGTTGTTCTTGAGTTCACCCACCTTCGCCGCCACCACAAAATTGCTGGCCGACTCTGCCACGGGCGGGGGAATGATGTAGCGCAGGGCAGGATAAATGAAGGAAATAATCGAAGCTGCGACACCACTGCCTAGAAGCAGATTAATCCAGCGCCGGCGGGATTGCACACTATCACGCGATGTAGGACCGGGCGTTTCCAAAAGCGCGTTCTCCTCTCAAACTGTCATTCCTGAGCTAAAACTCGAACTGGCTCCTACTTGTTCTCCGGCGCTTTGTACCCTTTCAGAGAGTGGTCGTGCGCCTTATAGTATTTGCCGGCGTCGTTCAACTCTTTGGACCCCATCTTTACGTGGCAGAATGTGCATGACTTGCCTTCCTTCTTGGCGTATTCAGGCTTGGCTGTCGACCAGGTCGCCAGGCAGCCAAGAATGATGGATATCGCGATCAGAGCCTTAGTCAGCTTCATTAGTATTCTCCTTGAAGTTTAGTAACTTCTACGGCAACAGGCGCGCGAGTTCCAGAAACTTCACTTTCTGCTGCGCGTCGGTGGTGACTCGAGGCGAGTAATAAAAGCGAAGGCCGACCTTCACTCGCGTCTCGCTTCCCTATGGTAACCCGGACTGCATCGGGAAACTAATGAGTCCTGGGGTTACTGTCGTGATTACGGCACACACGGCCAAGAGAATTGTCAGCCCCGCAAGGTAAGACCAGCGCAGGACGAATCAGGTGTCCGGCATTCCGGAATAATTGACTCAAGGCCAACCCCAATCCGAAAGCGTATTTTTGTCCACGTCGCGGCCGGCTCACAGCCTTCCACATAGAGAACCATTTGTCTCCGTGGCAAGATGGGGACCAAAAGTTACTCTGGACAAAAGGACCGTTTGTCGGAGGTCTTTGTATAAGAATTAAACACGTTGAGGAAAGCATCACGACCTTTTTTGAGGAAATTCCCCCACACTGGGGTAAAGTCCTGCTTGGCAATCTAACGGTATGAACCGGTGAGTCAATCCATAGACCAACAACCCGGTTTCACGCAAAGCCGCAAAGCCAGGAAAGTTCGCGAAGACAAGAAAGGACTTTTCTTCGGCCCTTCTTAGCGCCTTAGTCCGTCAGCCGACGGATGAGCGGTTTTGAATTTCTAGGTCATGGGGTGAACCACTTTCCTCTTGCCCCGGGGCGCCGAAGTGCTGTAATTTTTGGCTTCACAGGCCTCCCTTCGAGAGTCCAGCGGAGCAGTTCGAGAAGCTTCATTCTCGAAGTGTGAAAGGACTGGCAGAGATGCAAGTAGGAGGATGACATGATGACCCACCCCGAGTTGCGCCAACAACTCTGGCGAAACGCTCACCAACTCAAGAGCGGCCTGAAAGCCATGGGTTTCGACCAGGACGACACGCCCGTACCGGTTGCTGCCTGGACGCTCAAGACCGCAGAAGAGATGGACCGAGTGCAGGCGGAAGTGATGCGGCGCGGCATCGCTATTCAACGCACCGATTATGTGGGCGCGGGACCGGGAGGGGTTCTGCGCGCCGTGGTCTTCGCCAACCACAAACCAGAGCAGATCGCTCGCATGCTGAACGAATTGAAGTCGCTCGTATGAGTTGGCGCGCGGCCTCGTCAGGGGAAGGTTAGCGTGGCCCAGGGCGAACGAAGGAGTGAAGACATTCGGGATGGTAGTTGCGCTTTCAGACATCACAGAGGGGAGCAGACATCGTGAAGCAATATGCTACTACGATTGCTATAACCCTACTTATAATTGCCGCTTTGGTTACACTCCGATCTCCGCGCATTCGCGCCTCCGAAGATGAGCCCGACATGTCAGCCCTCTTCGACAAGCGGGACGTCATGATACCCACGCGCGACGGGATCAAACTGCACACCGAGATCTACACCCCCAAGCACCAGGACGGACCGCTGCCGTTCATCTTTGAGCGCACCCCCTACGGTTTGCGCGACGATTCCAAAGGCTACACCCTGAAGTTCCGCATCTACCAGGAACTCGTCGCGGAGGGCTTCATATTCGTCTTCCAGGACATCCGCGGCCGGTATGGCTCCGAAGGCCAATTTGTGATGTTTCGCGACCCGCGAGATAAGGACGACCCGCACGCGATCGACGAAGGGTCTGACACCAACGACACCGTCCAATGGCTGCTTAAGAACGTCCCGAACAATAACGGCAAAGTCGGTATCCTCGGGATTTCTTATGGCGGCTGGCTCACCACCATGGCCCTGCTCGACCCCGACCCGGCCATCAAGGCGGCTTCTGAACAAGCTTCGCCCGCCGATCAGTTCCTGGGCGACGACTTTCACCATAACGGCGCCTTTCGTTTGAGCTACGGATTTGAGTACTCAACCGAAATGGAGACCGGGAAAGAGAACTACTCCTTCAAATTCGATCGCTTCGACACTTATGACTGGTACTTGAACGAGTTGGGACCTCTCAGCAACGGCAACGCGAAGTACCTGCAGGGCCGGGTACCGACTTGGAACGACTTCGTCAACCATCCCAACTACGACGAGTTCTGGCAGAAGCAGGCCTTCTCGCCTTATCTGAAGTCGCTCCGGTTGAAGGTGCCCAACTTGAATGTGACCGGTTGGTGGGATCAGGAAGACTTTTACGGGCCCAACAAGATTTACGAACTTCTGGAGAAAAATGACTCGGAGCACATGAATTACCTCGTCGCCGGTCCCTGGAATCACGGCGGCTGGGCCTATGGGGGCGGAAGTCATCTGGGCAATATCCAGTTTGGAAGCGACACCAGCAAATACTTCCGTGAAAGCATCCAGCGGCCCTGGTTCACCTATTGGCTGAAAGGGAAAGGCGAACTTCCACTGCGTGAAGCGATCACGTTCGAGACCGGGTCCAACGCGTGGATGAAGTACGATCAGTGGCCGCCGCAGCAAAGCATTTCCGGCCGCAAGCTCTATTTGCAGCCAGAAGGCCAACTCTCCTTCAGCGCGCCGGCGGAAACCGGCGATAGGGAGTACGATGCCTATGTTTCCGATCCCGCCCACCCGGTGCCGTACCGCCATCGGCCGATCGGCCAGACTTACGGCGTGGTGCCGGGTTGGGGAACTTGGCTGGTTGAGGATCAGCGATTCGTTTACTTGCGTCCGGACGTAGCTTCCTGGCAAACGGCGGTCTTAGACAAGAATCTCACCGTGACCGGCGACATCGTAGCCCATCTCTTCGCCTCGACCACCGGGTCCGACTCAGACTGGATCGTAAAGTTGATCGATGTGTACCCACAGGATTATCCGAGCGACCCGGCGATGGGCGGTTATCAGATGATGGTTGCCGATGAAGTGTTCCGCGCCCGCTTCCGCAAGAGCTTCGAGCGCCCGCAGGCCGTCGAGCCCGGGAAGGCGACCGAGTACACCATCGACTTGCACACCAACGATCATACGTTCTTAAGCGGCCACCAGATCATGGTCCAGGTGCAGAGCACATGGTTTCCGGTGATCGACCGCAACCCGCAGAGATTTGTCCCTAATATTTATAAGGCAAGCCCTGAAGATTACCAGATCGCGACGCAGCGCGTGTACCACTCGAAAGAGTTCGCGTCGTATGTCGAACTGCCCGTGAAGGCGGAATAGGTAGCGGGCGCAGCCCGCCTTGGATTTCGCGGTGGGTCAGAAGATCGCCTCGCCCACCCTTTAGCTTTCTGCCACCTGCTTCGAGCTTGGACCTTATCTCTGCTCCACAGACCGAAAAACCACGCCTCGCTGCCTGCTACAATAGTCGCATGCTGAACATGCGAAACGCCGGCGCCCACGACATTCCGCTTATCCTTGAATTCATCCGAGAGCTTGCCGAATATGAGAAAGCCCCGGAGCAGGCGGTGGCCACCGCAGAAGATTTGCGTCGCGACGGATTCACCGGCAGTCCCAAGTTCCGCGTGCTCATCGCCGAATGGCAGGGCGAGCCCGCCGCGTTTGCGCTCTTCTTCTATCACTATTCCACCTGGACCGGCCACCCGACATTGTTTCTCGAGGACCTCTTTGTTCGCCCGCGATTTCGCGGCAAAGGGATCGGCAAAGCGCTGCTGTTGCGCTTGGCGAAAACGGCCGTGGAGGAAGGCTGCGCGCGATTCGAGTGGCAAGTTCTCGACTGGAACACTCCTTCCATCGAGTTCTACCAATCGCTCGGGGCCAAGGTCATGAAGGAATGGCTCACCATGCGCGTGAGCGGAGAGGAACTGGTGCGGCTCGCCGGCGCCGAAAAGACAACCCCTTGAAGCGCTAAATTGTCCCCCCAACTATCATCAATCCTCTCGGGTCCTTGGTGCATCACAATAAAGGGAGGTCATTTTCTCTCATGACACGATTTGTCACCGACTACCTGGGGCAGGGGCAGCAAGAACTGTCTCAATTGTTAAATGAGCTTCAAGGCGAACTGCAAGTGCTCAACCTGGCGCGCGATTTGAAATCAACGGCGGCGCGCCTGGCGGTGTTATCCAGGAAGACTACACTGGCCCTTCATCATCATATCCTCCAGCAAGAGCAGATCCTCTTTCCCGCCCTCGAGGGACACATGCAGGGCATTGCCGCAACCTTGGAACGCATGCGGCGCGAGAACGAAACGGGTGAAGCTGCGGAGAAGGCGTTTTTCGACTGCGTCGAGCAGTGGGTGAAAAGCGGCAAAAACCGCCAGGAAGTTATGAAGCGGGGCCGCAACTACGTTCAGTGGGTGCGCGCGCACCTGTTGAAGGAAAACGGGCGGCTTTTCCCGCTGGTCGAACGCGGCCTCGATCTGGAAACTCAACAGAAGGTTCGCCGGGCGATGGAAGAATTGAGCCAGGAAACATCTTCTTCCCTCTCGGAGGGAACAGTTTCAGGACAGGCTTAGAAGGCGGTCAGCACTCAGCCGTCAGCTCTCGGCTTTCACCCGTGAGGCGGAAAGTCCTTGCCGTTGGGGCTCTGTCATTACGCCTTGCCGGCTGTAAGTTGAGGTTTGTTCATATCCTGCCATTTATCGAGCTTCGTAGCGCCGATCTTCAGGTCGGCATCTCTGAGTGCTGACCTGAAGGTCAGCGCTACATCTCCAGTCAAACAGCAGCGGGCTGCCACACTCCGAATATACATTCCAACGGTATGGTGCGCGGATTGGATTTCGTGTAAGGTAGGGTGATTCCACCAGGAGGTGACTCTTGTCGACGGTACTCGAAGCCGCGCCCGTCGCGGCAGAATCAACCCGCACCCGCCAGCCCGCCGTGCGCAACGTCGCCGTGGACGCATACCGCGGCTTCGTGATGCTGCTGATGATGGGTGAAGTGCTGCAGTTCTCTCGCATATCAGAGGCTTTTCCGGCGAGCTGGTTCTGGAAAATCCTGGCCTTTAACCAGACGCACGCCGAATGGGCGGGCTGCTCCCTGCACGACCTGATCCAGCCGGGGTTTTCGTTCCTGGTGGGCGTAGCATTGCCTTACTCGATTGCCAGCCGCCTGGCGAAAGGCGCGACCTTCGGCAAGCTGTTGGCCCACACGGCTTGGCGAGCGCTGGTGCTCATCGCACTGGGCATCTTCCTGCGGTCCATGAACAGCCCGCAAACCAACTTCACCTTCGAAGACACGCTCACCCAGATCGGTCTCGGCTATGTGTTCTTGTTTCTGCTCGGGTTCCGTTCCCCGCGCTTTCAATGGACCGCCCTTGCTGTGATTTTGTTCGGCTATTGGCTGGCTTGGGCACTTTACCCGGCGCCCGGACCCGGCTTCAACTGGCAGGCGGTCGGAGTGCCCGCGAATTGGACGCATTTCTACACCGGGTTCGCGGCCCACTGGAACAAGAACAGCAATTTGGGGCAAGCCGTCGATCTTTGGTTTCTCAACTTGTTTCCGCGTCCGAGGCCATTCGCTTATAACGATGGTGGATACTTGACTCTCAGCTTCATTCCTACCC
>Ga0326727_10010435_pt1 | contig 22125 bp, 20 predicted proteins | sample MB2enrmetagenome_FD_207643 | JGI IMG/M metagenome (GOLD analysis project Ga0326727, IMG submission 207643) | Lab enriched peat soil microbial communities from McLean, Ithaca, NY, United States - MB29MY | ecosystem: Environmental > Terrestrial > Soil > Wetlands > Peat | place: USA: New York...
ATCGTAGCGCTAAGCGGTGCTGTGTTAGCGCTTCATACGATTAAGGCCCAACTAATGGTTTTTCCGTCGCGAACGGTTAACTATCTTCTGGACCACATCGTGGTTATGCGCTGCAGCAGAATGCCGTTAGCAAAATCCCATGAAAAAGGGCTTCCACGTTTTCTCGCTTGCCAGCTTAAAATGTGCTTACAGACTTCGTTGAGAATTGTGCTCAGCCAGCTTCACCGCCAGCACCCTACGCCGTTAAGCTTTCAAAATGACTGGCCAAAGCCTCTCCACTGAGTTGGAACCACAAGAAGACCCGCTGCTTGCAGGAGTCTACCAGTTCATGTTTTGGCACGTTGCCGTGAAGCTCTGTCCACGTCGTAAGGTCCAAATCCTCGAAGCTCAGTGTTTGATGCCCCAGTCCCACTCGGCCACAAACTTCAGTTTCGCCAATGTCAACCTCGCAGCGTTTGACATAATATCGCTTTGTATCGTTCAATGGCCGCTTGCTTGGTAAAGCACTGTTCTACCAGCTGGCGAGCGTTTTCTGCAATGTGCTCAACGTCAGGATACTCTAACGCCCGCACGATGGCATTTGCGATGTCTGATGGTGAATTCGTCTCGATTAGAAAGCCCGTTAGCCCTTCAGTTATCACATCGGGTATCCCGCCAACCGGCGATGCCAATACGGGAGTGCCGCACGCCATCGCCTCCAACATAATAGTGGGCAGGCCCTCGCCGTGATACGTCGGCAGCACGAACAAGCGAAGTCTATTTAAGCAGCCTGGCAAGTCCTCTTCTGCTATCCATCCGGGAACCACGATTGAAACACCTGCTTCGCTACGCACTTTGTCGCACTCATTTTTCAGCTCATCCAAGAAGGAGCCGACGCCACCTATGAGGAACTTCGTATGCTCTTTTTTCGCGATAAAAGGAATAGCACTTACCAAGTCCATTATGCCCTTCTCTTTTCTTATCCTTCCTATATATCCAATGACCGGGTCCCTTTCAGCTAACTTCGTGTATATTCTGAACCGGGAAGTATCTACGAACCGGGCCCCCTCAGCTAGGACCTTGGCCTCGTGTTGATCCAAACCCGAGGCGCCCAGCACGGATCTTGATTCAGGAGAGATGCCATCGAGCAGCGCAAACGTGAGTCGGTCCTGGAGCGCGAAGATCCTAGACAGCACGGCGTTCTCCATTCCTCCGCCCGAGTTGCTCCGCGTTAAGACCTCTACAGTCTTTTTTCTCAGAAGTTTGGATGTCAGCAGTGGTAATATGTGATACGGGTAGGCTAAATAGAATAGTACGATGTTTACATCCTTTCTTACCCGTACCAGTTGTATACTTGCTTGCAGCTCGGCCATAACGCATTTGGCTATCCACAAGAGTTTTGAGTAGGAGGGGGGATTTATGTCGCTTATGGCATGCATACTGATCCCGATGTCCCTCAATTCGATAGTGTCGGCCGGTTTCTCAATTCGCTCAGTGTTGCCGTCTATGAGCACAATCCTGTCAGCTATGGGCTCAACAATCTGCAGTAGGTCCGACAGAAATTTGTACGGGCCCATAGATATCCACGGAAATGAGACTATCGCGACGCGCGGCCTATCAGAATCGTTACGATTCAAGTATGCTTCCACCGTCAAAGCCAAATCGTTTCCCATCAAGCCCCAACAATGTCTATATTTGCGGCAATGTTTGTAATACTTGTGCGCGCACCTACCACTTTTCGAGCTGTTTTATAGAATAGAGAGGCTACATTTTTTCCGTGTCGCCCAACGAGACTTCGTGATCGTGTGTAGATATGAACATGATACTCGCGATATCCCACATGATCGCAAAGGCCTATAAACTCTGACGAGCACGCAAAATGGATACGCACAGTGAATCCGCCGGCATTGCATCCTCTCGCGGCTTGTGCATTCACAAGAGGGTCGCCACCAGGCTTTGGCGAATAACGAGTCAATCAGTTTGTTCTGGCGGCCTTCAAACCACTTTCTTTGGCTAGCTGCTTTTTGATTTTTACCCCCTCCAACGAAGAAGACTGAACCTACAGACTTTGACCAGAATCCTAAGCTCTTGCTTCTTGCAACGGTGGGCAGAATAGTGCCGGGATTGACTGGCCTTAGTCGATTTCCGAGCTCTGTACGTCCAGGTCAGCGACCTCGCCAGCGTGCTGGCCAGCCTACGACATAGAGGCATATTAACTCACGCGATACGGACAAAAATAAAGCAGTTTTATAACGCACTCCAGGGCATCATCATACCACCTGTATATAATGATGGTCTTGCGATCGAGACAAGTAGCCGTGTCCACGTGCTCGGGCAAGACAACAATGCGGGTTAAATTATTGTCAGCTTGCGCAAGCCGTTTTTAACACTTGGGCCGACCCCTCTAACGAGCTGGAATGCCCTCATTCCAAATAATGTTGAGAAAGCTAGAAGAAAAGTCTGAGGATCTTTGGCATCAAGTCTAAACGCTTGCAGCATATGCGCCCTATAGCGATTGAACTCGCCGGCCCGAGCAAACAAGAATGCAATCCTCGTGTGGTGCCATGCTAACCCGCGTTTTCCGACAAACCGTAGCATATCGCTCTGATTCTTTTCCACGATGTGTTGGTAAGCGAATGCTCTGCCAAGTATGTCACTGGTCATGGAATCTGGCTCATCGGTGAAGACGATCGTGCAAGGCTCCTCCAGCGTAACAAATTCATAATGCCTCGAAAGCGCTATGCACGTGTCCCAATCCGTGTCTCTCAAAGTGCTTTCGTCTAAGAAGCCGATTTTTTTAAGACACTCTCTTGGTACAAGCATACAACAGTAGCTAGGCCCTTCCCCCGCGAGCATTTTAGGAAACACGTACCCGTTGTATTTTTTCAAGTACTTCTCTGCAGGTGCGTTTTCTGCGACCCTCCACATTGCGGTTAATGCGACAGATTTTGCAGGTGCTGTAATGAGTGCGCGCAGCTGTAATTCAAGTTTCTGAGGGACCCACATATCATCTGAATCCAAAAATGCGACGTAATCGCCATTTGAATTCCTTATTCCTGTATTGAGTGCTGCATTTTGTCCCTTTTGTTCCTCGTGGCGAACGTACCGCACTTGTTGATCCCGCAGGAGGGGCTTCACAACGTCAAGAGTTTCATCTGTGGATCCGTCATCCACAATTAAAATCTCAAAATCCTGATGCGTTTGTCTTAAAGCACTTTCTACGCTCCTTCGAATAACTCGTGCCCTGTTATGAGTAGGAATAATTACGCTTACTTTTGGCAAGCCAACCACTTTCGGTTTGTGTCAGCAGTATGATCCTTATTCAAGCACCTAGCTGCTCTCGACTTGTTTGCTTCTTGACTCGCGTTACTAAGTTTGAGTTTGTTCTTCAATCAGCTAGATTATAACAAACAGGTACTTATCAGTTTCTTGCACCAATGAGCATTAAACAAGCGCAGGCGACTTGCTTTCGTTGAGGCGTGCCATCCATTCGCGTCTCCTGCGAAAAGCCGCTTTACGTTTCCATTTGCGCTTGCGACAAATGGCCTAACTCTCGCGAGAAAATATCTGCCTAGAAGACTACGTTATTCTGAATCACAGTTTTAGGACTCTGGAAACGCATGCGCGCTGATTCGATGAAGCGATTCATTTCAGCTGAAGTAACCCGAACAGGTTATGAAATCAAGCGGGAGGCGTTCGTGGTAGAACCAAATTTGCTTTTTTCAAAAGAGCTATTTTTTGTCGCGTCGTCAAGCTTGATCCGAGTACGCCGTGAATGTGGTCTCTAAAACAATATATAAACGATCTATGTCGATGCTTGTGACGCCGCACGAATAACCCGCAACCGAAGAAGTGGCACAACAGGCATCTTTCCGCCTATCGTAATCTGATTGATGAAAAGATCAGAACTACCGTCGGCGTATCAAAGGCTCTTCTCGCACGCTATCAAAAAAGCTATTTAGGGTCTGACAGTCTGTTCTGTAAGCTTATGCCTTGATCTGGTATCGAAAAACAAAAGTGCTTACGCACAGGAATCTCAAGCAGATTCGAGAAAGACGGCCTGCAAGCTGTCGTTTTAAACGCGTCGAATGTCTAGCTACCACAGACTGAGATAATATGGGAATAATATGTCGAGCGCCAAACGCGTAGCGAGAAATACGTCCTTACTGACAATTGGTCAGATAATAAACTATGGGGAGGGTGCCATCTATGCAATTCTCGTTGCGCGGTACTTGGGCGCGCAAGGTTTGGGGATCTTGAACTTTGGATTGGCACTCACGGCAGTTTTCGGCATTCTTGCGTCTTTTGGTCTGACGGGGCTAACTACAAGAGAAGTTGCCAAAGACAGAGGCCTAGCGAACAAATATGTGGCGAACCTCATTCCGATGCTAGTACTGTTGGCCCTCGTTGCCATCGGTCTGATCGTTACGCTGGTAAATGCCATTGGGTACTCGCAGCAGACTATTTACGTTGTCTACATCCTGTCTATTGGAATCATCGTCAGCACGCTTTCATCGCTGCTCCTAGCCATATTTCAAGCATTCGAACAGCTCGAGTTCCAGTCCGTCTTTTTAGTCATAAACAGTGTGGTGGGACTTTGTGGAGCCGTGATCGCGATACAGCTCCACTTGAACGTTGTGGCGTTTGCGCTCTTCTCGCTCCTGACGAGTGGGGTCGGGTTAGCGTACGTCTACAGGACATACGTGCGACGATTTCTTGTACCGCGTCTTGAAGCGGACTTTACTTTCTGGAAAAGTGTTCTAACTGAAGCCTGGCCTATGGCTGCCACGGCAACAAGCGTAATAATCTACTTCAGGATCGACGTCGTCATGATCTCAGTTATCCAAGGCACTACCGCAGTCGGCTTTTACAGTGTCGCATATACCCTCTCAGAAGCGTCAACCGTTGTTCCGAGCATGTTGCTCGCCTCCCTATTCCCAGTTTTGTCCAGGCTCCACCAAGCCTCTGTGACATCGTTTCGAGACACGTGCGCACAGTCGATGCGATACCTGCTTTACCTTGCCCTGCCAATGGCGTTTTTCGTCACACTGTGGGCAAAGCCGATCATTTCCCTCCTCTTTGGAGCTGTGTTCGACCCATCTGTCGCGGCTCTGCAAATACTAATTTGGGCAGCAGCGATCATGTACATAACTATGGTTCTGGGGACCGCGTTTATTGCCACCAACCTGCAGAAGCTGAACATGAAACTAACTTTCATATCGGTCGCCATAAATATAGGCCTGAATCTGCTGTTGATACCGAAGTATAGTTACTATGGGGCATCGTTTGCAACCGTAGCAACTGAAGGTTTTGGGCTGGTGTCAAGCCTCTTTTTCTTGGGACGATACGGCTATGCTTTGGGGTTACCAAGAGCTAGTTTGCCGCCCTTTTTTGGCCTGTTCGTGATAGTAGCTATTTCAGCGCTGTTGCTCCTCGAAAATATTCCATTGATACTGATGACAATCATTGATCTAGTTGCATACGCCACTGTTATATACAAATTCGGCCTAAACCGACAAGACAAACAGTTAATCCTAAGCTTGTTGAAATCCTCTAGGGAGGCAAAAGCTAAGACATGAATGACTATGACAGCGTCACGATGCAAGCTCATTGAGCTTCCAAAGGTCGCAGACCAAAGAGGCAACCTGACCTTTGTTGAAGAGAACAGAGAGGTACCGTTTGAAATCAAAAGGGTGTATTACCTCTACGATGTTCCAGGCGGGGAGGCGCGGGGTGGACATGCGCACAAGCAGCTGCAACAGTTTATCATCGCAGCGAGCGGCAGTTTCGACGTTGTCTTGGACGATGGATCGGGCAAGGAGCGATATCACCTGAATCGATCATATTACGGCTTATACATCCCGTCGATGGTATGGCGTGAACTCGATAATTTTTCTTCAGGATCGGTTTGCTTGGTCTTGGCGTCAGAATACTTCGATGAGCAAGATTATATTCGCGATTATGACGTGTTTAGGACCTTCACGAGAGACATCACGTGAGATCTCAATGAGCGCTCGAATGCATCTCTCGCTTAAGTTTTGACCCGCAGGCTGTTCTAGAGATTTTGATGTTTTTGTCAAACGTCCTAAACAGTAAAGCGAGCCCGCACCCGCACGCGATTACATCCGTCAGATCGGAATGAGATGTTGCGGGTGACCGCTCAAATCCTAAGCGGCAGATATATCTTGCCAATGTCAATAGCTTCAGGCGAGATACCAGTTTCAGTACGCGACCGCTTCTTTGTGCGACTTCCGGCGGCAATGCGCCGGCCTCCTCGAAATTCGAGCCGTTCGGCCGTGCACGGAAGATGAGCGTCATAAATGCTTTCCGCTGGGTCGCACCGAAGGAAGAACCAGTGTGTTACACTCGGGTGTCATAGACATTTATATGTATCGGAACAAGAGATTATCCATATTCTTTCTGCATTCGATGATACTATTGCAATCAAATTGCAACGTTGTCCTCGAGCTGCATCGTGACGTGTGAGATTGACAAGACAGATAATGGCTCGGTATTGATACTAGTCGGCACAAGATACGATAACAAGAATGTTGTTGTGGCGACGGCCGTCGCGCTAGGTGGTAAGATGCTATTAGATGAAGTTGCGGTCATATACGATCCAACATCTCCTCAAAAAGACTTCGACTATTGGCTTATTCAGTTTGATATGGAGGCACTTAACAAGTTCCTCATCGGCGAAAAAGTCGTGGAGCTTGGATGTGGAAAAGGAGTTTTAACCGAAAAACTGGCACAGAGGTCTCAAAAGCTGATTGTTGTGGAGGCAGCCAAAGCTAACATTACTTTTGTAAGCGACCGGTTAAAGAAATATTCGAACGTAGAATTTTACGAATCTTTATGGCAGGATTTTGATTACACTGCGGATGACATCAGTGATATTGTCTTGTTTATGGGATTGGAGTATCTCGATCATGAAACTGCACTGTTCGTCCTAAAAAAGATGCGGTCTATTCTCAAACCATGTGGGCGGGTACACGTCGTAGTACCTAACGCGCGGTCGTTACATCGGCGAATTGCTTATTGCATGAATCTGACTGAGGACGTGCACGAGCTTAGTGATAGAGATAGGTTGTACGGACACGTAAGAGTCTACGACAAAGAAATGGTGCTGCGCGAATTGAAAGAGTCTGGTTTTGATATCTTACACTGGGAAGGAATATTCCTTAAGCCATTTCCGAATGATATGATGATCCCATTGAAAAAAAGCATAATTCGTGGGCGTTTTGAAATAGGAAGAGAATTACCCGATTATTGTGCTCATATTTACGTGCTGTGTACGAGGTGAGAGTGTTCATTTGTCTGGGATTTACTAACACGCCATAGAGTGCAAAAATACTACAAGATTATGGATGATCTGCGGCCCATTCAAAGACTCAGAATCAAACTCAAACGAAATTCTGGGAGAGACGGTTGTTTTGAAATAAGCAAGCGGCAAAACACTTCAAAAAATACGACTTCTATATATTTGCCCGATAGATACGATTTGGCTTCTTTCAGACTGTTTTCTAGCGTGCGCGAGACTTTCCTAACATGATTGAAGTTTTGAAGTACGAATCAAACTACAAGCTATTATGGGACGATTTCGTAAAAAGATCCAAAAATGGGAGCTTTTTCCATTATAGAGACTATATGGAATACCATTCCGACAGGTTTTTAGACTCTTCTCTCCTTTTTTTTGAAGATGACGGCTTAGTCGCCGTCATGCCCGCAAACATATTCCAAAATGTGCTTGTTAGCCACGGCGGATTAACCTTCGGAGGCATCGTATCAGATCAAAAGATGAAGGTTTCGCTTATGCTCAATCTGTTCGAGCAGTTAATAGCGCACTTGAAGACCCAAGGTATTGCGATGATGATCTACAAAGCCATCCCGCATATTTACCATAAAATTCCAGCTGAGGAGGATCTTTGCGCCCTTTTTCGAGTCAATGCGCGACTCATAGGACGTGATTTCTCATCTACCATATTCTTGGAAAACAGGCTGCGTTTCAGCAAGGGAAAGCGATGGAGCATAAGAAAAGCGAGAAGAAATGGATTGACTGTTAGAGAGAGCAACCACTTCAGAGCGTTTATGTTGCTAATGAAAGAAGTCCTACAAAGCAGGTATAACATTGCCCCGACACACACAGGAGATGAACTTAGCTTGCTTGCCAGCAGGTTTCCTAATAATATCAAGCTTTTTGCAGTTCATGAAGGCGAAGATATGCTCGCCGGGGTAGTTACGTTCGAACATCAGAATTTGGTGCACACGCAATATATTGGCGCTACTGATCAAGGAAAAAAAGTAGGAGCACCTGAATTGATACTTGATTATTTGGTCAATGAATACGGAAGCAAAAAGAAATATTTTGACTTTGGAAAATCAACGGAAAAAGGCGGATGGTATCTAAACACCGGTCTTGTAGCATACAAGGAAGGTTTTGGTGCTCGGAGCGTTGCGTATGACACGTACGAAATAGACGTGTCAAATGGCTTGGCAAAGCTGCCAGCACTCGGGAGTTCTCGTGACATCATCAAAAATCCGCGTCATTGACCACCCGAAGTCGAGGATCACACAGGCAATTCACTTTTGTTGAGGAGTGCAATTATATACTTCAAAAAATCGAAAGAATTTATAAGTACGACATCCCGGAGGAGTAAGGAGAGAAGGAAATGCGCACAAGCACTAATAGATTGACATCTGAACGAACTGGATGCGAGGTCGGTTTAAACGAAGGGTCTAGAATGGCGCGATGTCACTCAAACCGCTCATATTGTTGGTCATACGTCACGTTGATGGCGTGGCGTGAGTCGATAGTTTTTCTTCATGAAGGTTTTATAGAGTCTCTGCTTAAGATTCTTTTTGTGAGGCAGAGATGCTCAGGATTATGTTAAGGAGAAAAAAACAAGGGATTACGAATGGTGGACAACAATTCCAACCGCATTGATCCGAGTGCGATCATTGCATCAACAGCAAAAATTTTGGGCAAAGTGGCAATTGATCGGAACGTGGTGGTTCACGATTTTGTTACGCTCTATCCAAACGTAAATATCGGAGCGAATGTCGAGATCTTCGAAGGGGCAGTCTTAGGAAAGCCCCCTACAGGCACAAAAGCGCTTGCACGACGCTTTTCACCTGAGCTAAAATCTACAGACGTCGGCAAGGACTCCATTATTTCTCCGCACTGCGTAATTTATGCCGACGTGCGGATTGGAGAGGGCACCCTTGTGGGAGACAATGCATCTATCCGAGAACAATGTCGAATCGGAAAATACTGCTTAATAAGTAGAAATGTAACTATCAACTACAATACAATTATTGGAGATTTCACAAAAGTCTTTGAAAACACAGTTATTACAGGCAACATGGTAATTGGCTCACGCGTGTTCATCGGTGCGCTTGTTGCTACTACGAATGATAACAACCTCGGCCGTAGAGGATACGACGAGAGCTTTATTGCAGGGCCTATTATCGAAGACAACGTAGGGATCGGCTCTGGAGCGAACATTCTGCCGGGTGTTAGGTTAGGTGCTGGTTGTATGGTGGGCGCTGGAGCAGTCGTCACTAAAGATGTACCCCCTAAGACACTAGTGATGGGAATTCCTGCACGAGTTGTTCGAGATCTAGAGTAAGGTTTCGGAAACGCACCCGTAGTTCGGCGTATTTGTTATTTCGAGACGCTGCCCCTATCTTATGAATACTTTTAGAATCCCTGTCCCGTCTTCTGGCCACGCGTGTATTCTAAAACCATATCATATACGAGTTTTCTAGGCTTGTAACAGTCACTGCCAAGCGCTCTATAAAGCGTTTCGAGGATCACTAGGGAAGTGCCAATAGTTATTAGATCAGCCAAAGTAAGGGGCTCCCTCGAATGATTTAACGCCATCTTCACTGCTACGTCAATGTCTTCTTTTGTGGCAACTTTGTTCTCGAGCAATTCTACCGCTTCATTTATTTGAGGCACCAACAAGCGATTGACTATAAATCCCGGACTGTCCTTGACGACTATTGGCTTTTTTTACTGCTTGCGTTTTACAATAACCTGTGCCGTGTGCTTCTGTCACGGATTTCGGCTCACGATATTGTTCGTTTTCTTCACTCTACTTCTGTCGGCTAGCGTTTCGTTATTAGATTGGTTGTGTCTAAGCTCTACAGCTTGTCTTGCTGCACGCATACAAGAGTTGGAAACGTAGTCTCTAATCGCCACGCTTTGCGAAGTTCGTCTTGCTCTCGAAACAGGGTTCTGTATCAGCTGTGATATTCCCCCCTCAGCACCATTCTCTGCGCAATGAGGTTTGTGTAGATGTCGCTTTTGTGCGGCGCCAATATTACATTGTACAAAGGGGGAATAAGCTGTAGACATGAATGGCGCCACAAAGTCGCAGAATACTGCAAATTCGCAGATAGCTTGGTTACATCTGGGGAATCAGAATATTTAATTACTGCTCAAGCGCAGTATACCCTGCTTGCGAGCTGGTGAGCCCGAGGCGGGTTGAGGAATGGTGGCACCAACAACGACTCCATTTATTGATTTGCGTCGCCAGCACGCGGAAATTGAGCAAGAAATAGCCCAAGCAATACATCGGGTGCAGAAAAGTGGAACGTTTGTGTTGGGAAAAGAAGTTGAGGGGTTTGAACGAGAGTTTTCGCGGTATGTTGGAGCTAAATATGGCGCCGGTGTGAATTCGGGTTCTGATGCTCTTTTTCTTACTCTAAAAGCCTTGGGAATCGGCGCAAACAGCGAAGTGATTACCGTCTCTCACACGTTTGTGTCTACAGTTGATAGCATCGTGAGGTGCGGCGCAAAACCGGTCTTTGCCGATGTAGAGCCTGACACTTACTGCATAAATACTGCCAAAATAGAGCAGAAAATCACGGAAAGGACGAAAGCGATACTGCCGGTCCATCTTTATGGACACCCGGCAGACTTGGATCACATCCTTAAGATAGCGAGACAATACGATCTTTCGGTGGTCGAGGATGCCTGTCAAGCACACGGAACGGAGTACAAAGGAAAAAAAGTAGGCAGCTTTGGGAACGCGGGGTGTTTCAGCTTTTATCCCGCAAAGAATCTCGGTGCCTACGGTGACAGTGGCATGGTGACGACCAACGACCGCAGCTTGGCAGAACGAGTAAAGTTGTTGCGGAATTATGGTCAGTCTAGTAAATACTATCACGACCTTGTGGGGATCAATAGCCGTTTGGACGAATTGCAAGCCGCAATGCTGCGAGTCAAACTATCGCGGCTCGATGAATGGAACGAAAAGAGGAGACGATTAGCTGAGTTATACAAGGAAATACTGGGGCAAACGGACGTTGTGCTTCCTAGCGAGAGGCCATATGCCAAGCACGTGTACCATCTATTTGTTATACGACTGCCGAGAAGGGACAACTGTCAACGATTTCTTCAGAAGAGTGGTATTCAAACGCAGATACACTACCCAATTCCAGTCCACAAGCAAAAAGCTTACGCAGCGTATGAGAGTACAAAAGACTTGTCAGTAACAGAGACGATTTGCAGCGAAATCCTTTCTCTCCCGCTTTACCCGTCATTGACCGAAGATGAAGTTGCGTATATAGGGGGGGCAACTAAAGATGCCACTGGTTAGCGTGGTGATGCTCTCATACAATAATGAGAAATTTACCGCCGAGGCAATTGAAAGCGTTCTGGGCCAAGACTTCGATGACTTTGAATTGATAATTGTTGATGATGCTTCGACAGATTCATCGAGACAAATCATTCAAAAATATGCGGCGGAAGACCCTAGAATACGCGTAATCCTTCACAAGGCAAACTGCGGGATAGCAAAGACGGCGAATGACGGCAATGATCGAGCGACAGGCGATTTTCTAGGCTGCATCGCATCAGACGACATTTGGATGAAGGATAAGCTCAGCAAGCAGCTTGCCGTTCTAGAATCTAATGAAGATCTTATCATTTGGACGGAGGGGGAAGTTATCGATGAGAGAGGAACGCCGATGGGCAAGAGCTTCAGTGAATTAATTGGCAGCGTCTCGGAAAAGAAAAGCGGGGACGTTTTTCGAGAGCTCTTGGAGAGGACTCACGTTTTCGGTTCGACCATGCTGTATAAACGGGTAAACCAGGGCGACATTCGATACGATGAGCGCTTGAAGTACGCTAACGACTGGAAATTCGAACTGGACTTAGCAGCGAAGTACGAGTTTCATTATATAGCGGAACCGCTTGCCCACTATCGCATACACGCGGACAACACCTGGGGTGGTAAACCACCCAATCTGGAAAAGCGGCTTGCTTATCACCAAGAACGCATTTTTGTTCTAAAGTGTGCATTGAGGCAGTACCGCCACCGAATGTCGGCAGAAACCAAAGCAACTCTGCTTGAGAGGTTAGGTTTTAGTTATTACGAGCTCGGCCAAAATAGAAAGGCGCTGACGGATTATTTACTAGCAATTACACATAGCCCCTTTCGGAAGTCAAACCTTCAGTACCCGCGACGTTTTTTGCAGTTCATGCGGAATGCGTTGAGCCTCGAGCTTAAAGAACGTAAATAGGTTTCGTTCGAAATACGTTGGTACAGCGTCCCTAGCCAGTTCCAGGAAGACCTCGCCTTGAAGATTCTCAACAGCTCATTTGAGGTTAATATCTCCGGCCTGCGCACGCTTTCCTATTTTTTTGTATTAGCCATCCGAGCTCGACACCCATTTCGGCTTCTCTAAGACTCATTTGTCCGCTACGCACCTAAATGTTTTTGTCATCTCGGTTCATCTGCAGCGTCTATAATAGAACCGATTTGATCTGCCGAGTCCGTCACCTTCTGGCTTGGCGCTATTCCAAAAAAGTCTGGATTCAAAAACGACTTCTGGACATTTTCGGCAAGCATTTTTCAGCTTTTTAGAAAGAGTTGTACACCCCAAACTCAACAAATCAAGCTCCCGCGCGTAACGATACATAAAACACTCGCGAATTCAAACACCCGCAACTGAAGCCTAGCTCCGTGCGAAATCGCTGAAAAAGAGCAGCCGTTTTGGCCGGAATCTCTGTTTGGTTAATACATAATCTTGATCGAATGGTCATCAAGTGTCTTTTTAACGTGCTAGGTGATCGCCTCAGCAAGAACGGAGCTATTCTGCGGGAAAAACATTAGAGACGCAACCAATCAAGGCGGCATTTGTTTGTGCATGTTCAAGACCCAAAAAACTGGTTCACATAAGGGTACCATAATCCGAAATCTGCCAGCCATAGTTGGTTTGTCTTATTGACAACGGTTTTGAAGGGGGTGCGCAGGCAAAAAAATGGCTTGTCCCTCGAAGAGTCGTCACTTCGCAAGCTGCGCTCCACGTGATCATAGAAATGTTACGCCTCGTACCGACACGGCGCGTTGTGTCCGTAACTTCGACGCGGAGCATCTGGCAGGTAGAACACAATCTTTATATCAGGAAGAAGGGCTTTTTCGCATACTTAGCTTTTCAAATTGAAATGTACGTTGTATGTTCACGTGTCTGATTGCCACGCCGAAATCAAGAATGTATACAGATGGCGAATATTTGAAGAAACATCCGACGTGGCATGTTGAGGATTCAAAGTGGAAAGCACAGCAAATCCAAAATATGTTACACGAGCACAAGCTTGAACCGCAGACAATTTGCGAGGTCGGATGTGGGGCCGGCGAGATTCTAGTGCAGCTACAGGCCCATTTGGGCGATAATTACACGTTCTTTGGTTACGACATATCGCCAGAAGCGCTTGAGCTTTGCAAGGAGCGCGGCAACGAAAAGCTTCGCTTTGTGCTCGGGGATATCACACTAGAAGCCGATGCGTCCTTTGACCTACTGCTCCTCGTTGACGTCATTGAGCATATCGAAGACTATTTAGGTTTCTTACGAGAGGTGAGAACAAAAGCCAGGTACAAGATATTCCACATTCCATTGGAGTTTACGGCAATCGCAGCATTAAGAAGGTGGCCAAAAGATACCTGGATCGACCTGGGTCATATTCATTCCTTCACGAGAGACACGGCGTTACAATCGTTGCGGGATACGGGTTACACAATCATCGACTATTCTTATACACTTGAGTTTAAACATCGACTCAGATCAAGAAATGTGATTCTCAACTTAATGAGGGCTACTATATTCTCGATTTCTGATGATTTGGCCGTTCGTTTGCTCGGCGGATGTCCCTTATTAGTGTTGACAGAATAGTCCGTGCTATTCTTGTGGCGTTTGGTTGCCTTACGACGACCCATGAAGAGCGGCGCTGCTCAAACGGCTGTTCAAAAAGGGATTCCGGTGTGCGATATCGTGATTTAAAACCCGTGGGTATGATCATTTTGAAGCATCACAACACAGCTCCGAGTATGGCCTGCCACTCCTGAGACGGTGCCGCCGGGGGACAGCTCCGAGTATGGCCTGCTACTCTTGAGACGGTGCCGCCGGGGGGTTTTTATTGAGAGTCAAGCCCGCTTCGTGCGTAAGCTGCGGCACCATCGAGATGCGACAAAGAAAGAAAAAAGAGAGATATATAGAAAGAGTCTAAGTGGTGCTGGCCTGCCTTTTTCTCGGTTTTCCGATGAGAATATTGCTAAACGGCAGGCGATATATCGCCTCCACAGTCAAATAGCTCGATACTAGTGTCAGCGAGAACAAAGTCGGATAAAAAAGAAGGTTAGTGTAGGGCAATCCCACGAAGGGGAGCGTGAAAGTGTAAGCGGTTATGAAAAATCCTTGAGTGAGGTATAATCCGAACGAGTCCTCGCTTATTTTTTCCATCGCCCGTGTGAAAGCGTTGTGTGGTTGTCTCCATATGATACCGATCTTCAGATAAAAGACGATCAGAAGCAGACCAAAAAAAGGCCCAGTAATCTCATAAAGCCAGTAACCCGCTATATTTGAAGCCATAAAATAATAAAAAACAACCGCATAATACGCCGTGGAGAGCACGACTGCGAGCGTGATACTTTTTAAGCTTATTTGGGCAATCTTCTGGCTTATTGTCTCGTAGTGCTCGCGAACGAAGAAGCCAAATACGAAATAGAACACACCCCAGAGGAACACAGTCTGAAAGAGATAAGCGTGCAAGGGAGTGACGAGACTGACGTAAATGATTTGCGCAATGAAGAGGAGTGAGAGGTATAAGCTCTTTTGCTCAAAACGATTGTAAAATCTAACGAGGAGTGGATAGAGGAGGTACAGCTCTAGTAACAGCACGATAAACCATAGCTGATCAACACCGGTAAGTAGTGCAGTTGCATATTCAGTTACGAGTGAAACAACGTTTGGGATTGCATTGTGTCCTGCAGTCCCAAGGTGAAAGAAAGACCGGTATAAGGCAGCACCGATATACGGATAAAACACGTAAAATGCTGTAAAGATTATATAGGGGGCAAGGATAGCGCCAAATCGCTTTTTGTAGAATGTCGACAATGAAAAGTCTTTGCTGTACTTATTATACAGGACAAAACCCGAGATGAAGATGAAATGCGGTACAGCAAAGGTTGCAAACGCGTAGATAGAATCAATTAGTCCTTCTTGAAACGTGAGCGTTGCTGTCTAGTTCGTGCGCATAACCATAACCGCCGTCGTGTGTAACACGATGACCTCAAGGACGGCGATAGCCCGAAAATATCCAATTTCCTGAAACCACCCGCTTGAATTTTGCACGCGTCAAAATGACCCATTTTCTCTATATAAAGTGTGGCAAATCTTCTTTCAACCATAATCACCGCGATCCCCCTCTGAGCTCCCGCAACTGGACCACTCCACTTGGGCATCTCAATGGACATATGGGGCTAAGGCCTCTCCAAACGTCCCTTGTTTAGTTTACCCCAACTTAACCGTCCTTTTTCGAGCCGCACTACTATTCAGGCTGCCTTTTTAGGTGGCAAGCAATGCGCCTGTTCGCTTGCGCTGGTCTCTGTTACACATTTTTAGGTTATTCCTTAGCTCGCGGACGTCGTCAAGGTGGCACTTCCAGAATTGACTAGCGGGGATCGAGTTGAGCCCTAAAGAGCAGCGCTATCTAGAAATTGCAGCGTACAGTAGGGTGAGATTAGGACTGAAATGCGAGGCTTGATCAATGCCAACGTGACTAGTTGTGATTACACTTATGCCGATGTGGAACAACAGAGAGCTAGTAGCGTTAACGCGGAACATGGCTCAGTTTCTTGCCCTAACGAACCTGAAGAAAAATGAATCCAAAAGTTATCGTTATCGCGTTAAATTGGAACGGATGGCGTGACACCATAGAGTGCTTGGAGTCTCTAACTCAAATTGATTATGAAGACTACGAAGTCATTCTTGTTGACAACGCTTCGAGTGATGAATCGCTGGCCCGGATCGATGCATACTGTACGAACGAACGCAAGTTCGAGTCCCACTCTATGCAGCACGTAATCAGAGGTGATCCAATAACCGTTGCACGTTACAGTGAGATGAGTAGGAAAGCCGAGGAATGCTATGAAAGGGAGGGCGCACCTGTGCCGTCAGGCAATGCGCTCACATTGATAAAAAACGACCGAAATTACGGTTTCGCAGAAGGCAACAACATTGCCGTCGCATACGCCTTGAGCGCCTTTAACTTCGATTACATATTATTGCTGAACAATGATACCGTTATCGACAGACGCTGCTTGAACGAGCTGGTTAATAGCGCGGAGCAAGACGCGCAAATTGGTTTGACACAACCTAAGATGTTATACTACGGGGACTCTATTATCGACAACACCGGGATCAAAAGTGATATCTTTACGGGCACTGTGCGCAGAGGAAGCTACGAAAAAGATGAGGGCCAATATGACAATGAGAAGAAAGACGGCTTTTTTTACGCGAGTGGCGCCTGCGTGCTTGTGAAGAAGAGCTTGCTATTGGCGCTCGAAGGCGAATGCTTCGATCCATACCTTTTCGCTTATGGCGAGGATCTGGATTTGTCTTGGATGGCGCGACTGATGGGTTTCAGCATCGTTTACTGTCCCGAATCCGTGTGCTATCATAAAGTCGGCGCAACTTTTGGAAGCGGAAGAAAGAATCCGTACGTCGCGTACCTCGGCGGCAGAAACAGGCTCAGAATACTCATCAAAAACTATTCGCGCCTGACACTCGTTTTTGTTTTGCCTCTTTTTATCGCCTTATCGTGCTTGATGTCGCTCGTAAGCTGCATTATTTACTCTGATCCAAGCTATATCATCGGTTTCTTGAAAGGGCTCCTTTGGAACGTTTCGAATCTTAACAGCGCGCTTGCCAAGAGAAGAAGCATCCAGTCACAACGCACTTTGTCTGACAAAGAAATCATGAACCATATCCTCCCTTACTCTTTAGAATCACGTGCAGTTCTTCAGAGACTCGGGAAACGCAAAGTCAACAAACTCTAGTCGCAGGCGCGTGTTGCTACTGCGTCGCAAAAAACGTGTTGCTAGAGGTTCCTTAAGCAGTGCAATGCAGCGTATGTTGGCAGCCAATTACTCAGTTTCGGCGCGTTTGTTGTGCCCGCTACCGTCTTCGTGTTTGAACCTTTCACACTGACTACGATGACGACGGTACTCTTGCGCCGTCGTTTGGAGCTTAGTTAGTTGTCACGCGCCACCTGAGTTGGGCCACTTATTTGAATAAGGAGCGACTTCCGAGGCGACGCGCGGCCTAACAGGATCGTCACGGTTCAAGGATGCTGGTTCCGTCAAACTCAAGCCTACCCCAGTCAATGCCAAGCAAATCGACAATTGTGGGGGCCACGTCCATCAGACTGATATCCGTGCGGGGTACAGCTTTATCGATATTTCTCATCAACAACACCGCATCGGGTGCGTGGCCGCCTGATGCGACGGGATGGTCGTATGCCTTTCCAAACAGGTCTGAGTGGACGTCCCAGCCCACACCGTACTGCGGTTGCAGCTCAAACACAACATCAGGATACAATTGTGCAGTAAACGTTCCTGGATACAGATCCTCGCGTTTCCGCGCCCACCGCATGACGCGTTCCCCTCTTGCAGTGGTCAAGGTCTCTAACCATCCAATGATGGCATCTCGTAACTTCTCATACTCACGTGGGGAGAGATGCTCCGCCTGAATCTCGATTCCTCCGTCAGGGTACGATTTGATACCCGCAAATGTCGAAAGGAATGCCGTACTTTTGTCGCGGTCAATTGATCCGCTCGATGAGTAGAGCGACTTGCTTGCCCTCGTCAATCTGGGACTGTTGACAACGAGCCTCATGACCACATGTTCGATGCCCAGCCGGTTGATGATTTCCAAGATGGTCTTTCTCAGGTGGCGGGTTACGTGTTTACGCTGCTCATTCGGTACAAGAACGTTATGCATCTGGAGGTACGTATTGATATTAACTGTCGTCATTGGCCTACTTTTATGCCCGTGATCGCTCAGTACGATAAGCTGCACGTCCGGACGTTCGACAATAAATGAGCCGACGATGTTATCAAGATGCTTGTAGTAGTCAACGATCACAGCGCTAAATTGATTCTTTCGGTACAACGGATCGCTCGTATCAAAAAATCTCCAGAGACGGTGTTGTATGATATCGAGCACGTTAAAGTAGATAAAAAAGAGATCCCACCGTTCGTTCCTCAATAGCTCAAGCCCAAGGCGTTGTTCATCGTTAAGTGTCTTCTGACCGAGGTGCACCCACTCATCTAAATGCGTTAAGCCAGGAAATCCCCCCCACAGACCGGTATACGTATTCGGAATTGCGTACTTATCACGAATGTTGCGGGGGTATACGTCCACATCAATCTCTGTGCGGACCCAATCGGTTCGCCGGTCAATAGGCGACCGGCTCACCATGATATCGCTGATTTCCCACGCGGGATACAGCATCATGGGATGTACGACAACCGCGTGTAAGCCGTCGTTGTTAGCGTAGTCCCAAAACGTCTTCCCTTTGATCCGCGCGACGTCCAGCTTCTTAAGGTCACTGAGCTTTGGATCAAAGATATCGTATACATAAAGCAGCCCGTGATTCCCTGGATGCAGACCCGTATATATACTCGCCCACGCAGGAATCGTATCTGTGGGAAACACAGAGTGTGAGATGCGAGTCGGACTCTCATCCATTAATGTGGAAAACGTGGGAAGATCGTTTCGATATTGCAGCAAGACGCGGGGATCCAATGAATCGATTCCAATTATCAGTAGTTCATCGCCCATATGATGCCCCCTGCAATACGTCTAAGGTATACTGTAAAATCTCTGCTTTGACACTCCCGAGGTCGCGGGTGTTGTCGCAGTGCACGATTTGGCTCTGGATATTTCGCTCGATCTGTTCATATACCTCACGAAATCTGTCGTACATTTTTTGCGCTTCTGCGACTGATGGTATCTCATCACTCTTCCGCTCTTGCGCGACCTTGGGGGGGACATCGACAATGAATATGATATCAGGAGTTGGTAACAATCGCTTATACAATAATAGCAGCCGCTCCTGTCTACTCGTGGCAAACTTGAAATCGTGTGATAACGCCGACACCGTGTCATAGATGAATCTATCGAAAATGATGACTCGATCATCATTCAGTAAGGCCGGAAGCCACGCTTTGACGATTCCAAACCTTAAGTAGTCAAGCAACACGAGCGACGGATAAACTGCCTCGAATACCCGTACGGTAAAATTACTCGTACGATCAGTGCTTGCCGTCCTTGTTTCAGGGTGGCGCATCTGAGCGGAGCGCCCTTTGCCGACCCATCGCAACAACATTCGAAATGCAGAGTGCTCCCCCTCAAGCCACCACGTGTATGAAACCGTATATCCTCTCCGCCTGAGTTCGTGGCACAGATAACGGGAAAGGGTGCTCTTTCCCGAGCCATCTATTCCAAGAAAGCATATCCGGATACATTGACTCAATTACGATTCCTCTTACGGGTACATCTCTTTATCTCTTTCCACTATCACCTGCCTTAACACTTATCTGTATAGCAATGAGGGCATCGATTTTTGCAAACACGGCACATTCGAGATGCGTTTGATCCAATTCCCGCGGCAGGTTTGTGTTACAACGATTCGTACAAGTATCTGCATCTGCTCCAAAGTAGGAAGTTGCGTTTTGTTATAGGAGGGCTGCAGTTCATACGCGCACTTCATTGTGAATGTTGCGCTTTTTGAGCTCACATTCTTTTAAACGCACGCTTGGTGCAGCAGCCCCACATAAATCTCTCGTAGCTGATTAGCGATGTTTTCCCATGAATACGACAGAACCATCTCTCGTGTCGCTATGTGGATGGTACCATCGCGCAAGTCTCTCAATCTCTGAAGTGATATTTCATCGGATTCCGCGAAGAAGAACCCATATCCTTCGCTAAACAGCTCGGGTAACGCTCCGAACCGCGTTGTTATGATGGGGAGATTACACGCCATAGCCTCGAGCACGGAAAGAGGCGTCTCTATGCACGCCTTCTTGTTTTTGGTCGGAAAGAGATAACAATCATCAATATTGTAGATGTCTTCGATGTGCGCGAAGTGCTCTACCCATACAAGACATCCCGCGTCCTGAAGCTCGCGCATTACCGTTGGATCGTTTTTGTCACCTTTTCTGCCAACAATTAAAACGCGGTAGAGTCCCGCTTTTTGTATTCGTTTGCATATCCCGAGGTTTCTTTCTTTTCGAAGCGATGCGAGGTGCAACACAATCTTCGCCTCCTCGGGAATGCCGTATTTGTGTCGTAACTGTATTTTTTGGTAGCTACTTACGGGTTTGAACTTTGTAAGGTCTACACCGTTAGGCAACGTCCGCGTACGAAAGCCAATCGCGTTAAACAACTCTTCGCTCCCCTTAGATTGCACTAACATGAGATCTGGTTTAAAAAATTTAAGCGCGCGACGTCTCGGGACAGCGGGATGGATAGCTGAGATAACGACTTTTGTGTGGCTTTGAAAAACGGATAATAGTTTCGCGGCAATGATGCCACTAGTCGTCGGCGTCAGAATGAAGTGAACGATATCTGGATTCGTCCGTACGATTTTTCGCCATTGAACCAACGACCGCATGTCAACCAGAGTGGTTTCAAGTCCTTGGTCACCTAACTCATTGTTCAGATATTTCCCGACGTTGCGTACTCCTTCGTCACGTCCATCGGCAAAATGTCCAACGAAACAAACTTTCATGTCGGCCGTCCGCATTAGCACGCAAAGTGCCTGCTGCTTCGCTCTGCGCCTCCAAGCATCTTTATTCTCCGTTACTCGTTTTTTCTATCCTCTGAAGGCGGCGTCATAGTGATGCGCTCTTCCTTTTTAGCTCTATATGCGTGCCGAATCCCGAAAATAGAACCAATAATCTTTGCAGCAAATACTGTACTGAGGATAAAAAAACAATATACAAGGTGCTGAAGCTTCCCTTTTTTCATAAGGGGTTTCACGTTATCAAGCGTCACAAGGAGCGGATTAGCCCCGTACGCCTCTAACATGAATGCTGAGGAGCCACTAATACGTGCTCCCTTTGAATAGAGGTAGTACTGCTTAAATAGGGCTTTAAAATTTTGTCGCGGCCTCCAGTAACACGTAGCATCCTTTGCGTAAGCAAATTTATATCCCGCATTATATGCACGTAGAAAGAAATCAGCATCCTCTCCAACCCCCTGGGGAAGCCATTCAGCGTATCCGTTGAGGGCCTGCCAAACACTTTTTCTAAATGCTGCCGATCGGCCAGATGGTAGAAATTTTTCCCACACCATCGAGGCTGAATGCGGATATAGAAGAATCCCAACACATTCTTCGAACACGCTTTCAGATTGGGGCTCGAAAAAACCTGCGACGATATCGATCGACTCGTCATTCTGAAACGGACCTAATAAGTTCCTGAGCCACTCTGCTGGATATTGCACTCCCGCATCAGCGCTCGCAATACAGTCGTATCGTGCCTCTTTTATCGAAATATTTCTGCCTTCCGCAATGTTGAGAGCGTTAAAACTTAAGACCCGTATGAGGCTAGGACGCGTCCGTTGATATCCAGCTAAGATCTCCAATGTCCTATCGGTTGAGCCTCCGTCCACAATAACTATTTCATCAGGAAGCTGCGATTGAGCAAGTATGGATTGCATCAATTGGCCGATTGATTTTTCTTCATTCTTGACCGTCATGCATAATGAGACGTTCATATATCCTTCAACTAACGTATCCTGCTGTGAAATTTATAGTCCTGTCTACGCTTTACCCGCTTGTTTGCCATTTTG
>Ga0326727_10010436_pt1 | contig 22125 bp, 16 predicted proteins | sample MB2enrmetagenome_FD_207643 | JGI IMG/M metagenome (GOLD analysis project Ga0326727, IMG submission 207643) | Lab enriched peat soil microbial communities from McLean, Ithaca, NY, United States - MB29MY | ecosystem: Environmental > Terrestrial > Soil > Wetlands > Peat | place: USA: New York...
CACCCCGCCATGCACGGAGTTCTGCGCCTGGTGGTGGAGATCGACGGCGAGATCGTCGTCCGCCTGCAACCGGAGATCGGCTACCTGCACACTGGAATCGAGAAGACCTGCGAGGCCAAGTTTTATCACCAGGTTGTCCCGCTCACCGACCGGCTCGACTACCTCAGCCCCATGGCCAACAACCTCTGCTACTGCCTGGCCGTCGAGCGGCTGCTCTCGCTCGAGATTCCCGCCAAGGCGCAATGGATGCGCGTACTGCTGGCCGAGTTGACCCGGCTCAATTCGCATCTGATTTGGCTGGGCACCCACGCCATGGACATTGGCGCGCTGACCGTCTTTCTTTATTGCTTCCGCGAGCGCGAGGAGATTTTGCGCATCTTTGAGGGCTTGTCCGGCCAGCGGATGATGACCAGCTACATCCGCATCGGCGGCCTGGCGATGGAGCCGCCGCTGGACTTCTTTGACCGCGTGCAGGGATTCATCCGGACCTTCCCGGAAAAGATCGACGAGTACTCGAATCTGCTCACCGGCAACCCGATCTTCCGCAACCGGCTGAAGGGCGTGGGGATTCTCTCCGCTGCCGACGCCGTTGCGCTGGGCGTCACCGGGCCGAATATGCGCGGCTCGGGTGTTGATTTTGATCTGCGCCGCGATATGCCCTACTCCGGCTATCAGAAGTTTCAGTTCCAGGTGCCAATTGCGACCGAGGGCGATTGCTGGGCGCGCTACCTGATCCGGCTCGTCGAGATGCGCGAGAGCGTAGGGATGATTCAGCAGGCGCTGGACGGAATGCCCGAGGGCGAGATCAAGGCCGACGCACCCAAGATCGTGTTGCCCGACCGCGAGAAGATGAAGACGCAGATGGAGGCGCTCATCCATCACTTCAAGATCGTGACGGAGGGATTTGCGGTGCCGGCCGGCGAGGTCTACCAGGGCATTGAATCGCCGCGCGGGCAGATGGGCTATTACATCGTCTCCGACGGCACAGCCAAGCCCTATCGCGTGCACTTCCGCAATCCGTCGTTTGCGACGTTGCAGGCGATTGAGACCATGTGCAAGGGCCGGATGCTGGCCGATGTGATCGCCGTCATCGGTTCCATCGACATTGTGCTGGGGGAGATTGACCGATGAGTGCTGAAACCATGAGTCTGTTTTCTCCCCAATTGGCGGCGCGGCTTGACGCGCTGGTCCTGAAATACCCGCTGCGCCGCTCGGCTCTGGTTCCCATGCTGCTCTATGCGCAGGACGAAGTCGGCTACCTCTCCGACGTGGTCATCAGCGAAGTGGCTGCGCGCATCGGCATTACTGAGTTGGAAGTCCGCAACGTCGCCAGTTACTACTCCATGCTGCGCTTCAAGCCGGCAGGCAAATTCAACGTGCAGGTCTGCACCAACATCAGTTGCATGTTGCGCGGCGGCTATGAGATTTATGAACGATTCCAGGAAGAGTTGGGCATCGGGAACAAGGGAGTTACGGCCGACGAATTGTTCTCGCTTGAAGAGGTTGAGTGCATCGGAGCCTGCTCGTGGGCGCCGGCCATTCAGGTGAACTACGACTTTCACGACAAACTGACGCCGGAGCAGGTGCCCGCGATTCTTTCCGGTTATCGCAGCAAGCCAGAAGCGAAGGCGACTATTCCTGCGTTGGTCTCCCATCCCGATGAAGTAAAGGTCGTCTCTAAACGTTTTGGCCAAGGCGCGGCGAAGATTGATAAGTACATTGAACTCGGCGGCTACGAGTCCGCCAAGAAGTGCCTGGCGCAAGGTCCCGACTGGATCATCGAGGAGATGAAGGCCTCGAACCTTCGCGGGCGCGGCGGCGCGGGATTTCCGGCGGGGATGAAATGGTCATTCGTGCCCAAACACTCCGACAAGCCGAAGTACGTTCTGGTCAACGGCGACGAGAGCGAGCCGGGAACCTGCAAGGACCATCTGATCTTTTTGCACGATCCGCACGCAGTCATTGAAGGCACGATCATCGCCGGGCTGGCCATCGGCGCAAAGCTGGGCTTCATTTATTTGCGCGGCGAGTACCGCTATCTTCTGGAAATTATGGAAAAGGCCGTGGCCGATGCCTACGCGCGAGGCTTTCTAGGTAAGAACATCTTTGGAAGCGGCACGGAATTTCAGATCATCACGCAAACTGGCGCGGGCGCGTATGAAGTGGGCGAAGAGTCGGCGCTGATGGAGTCGCTGGAGGGCAAGCGGGGCGTACCGCGCATCAAGCCGCCCTTCCCGGCCGTCGTCGGCCTCTACGGCGGGCCAACGGTCATCAACAACGCAGAGACCATCGCAACCGTGCCTCACGTGATCGAGATGGGCGGCGCGGCTTTTGCGACTGTGGGCACGCCGCGCAACGGCGGGACGCGATTGTTTTCGATCAGCGGCCACGTGGAGCGCCCCGGCGTCTACGAGCTGCCCATGGGCTACAACCTCAAAAAGATGATCTACGAGGTCGCGGGCGGCGTGCGCGGCGGGCGCGGATTGAAGGCTGTCATCCCCGGCGGATCTTCTACGCCGGTGCTGTTGCCCGATGAGATCGACATCGGCATGGACTTCGACCAGGTGGGTAAGGCAGGCTCCATGCTGGGCTCGGCGGGCGTGGTGGTGATTGACGACCGGACCTGCATCGTCGAGTTTGCGCTCAGGACCATCAGCTTCTACCAGCACGAGAGCTGCGGCTGGTGCACTCCCTGCCGCGAAGGCACCGACTGGCTCAAAAAATCGTTGACCCGCTTCCATGCAGGATTCGGCGAGGCCAAAGATATCGACAACATTCAGTATTTGGCGGAGAATATGCTGGGCCGGACCTTCTGCCCGCTAGGCGACGCAGCGGCGATGCCGATGCTGGGATTCGTGAAAAAGTTTCGCAAGGAGTTCGAGAATCATTTGAACGGTAAGCCTTGCCCGTTTGCAAAGCACGTAGATTTGGCTGTCGTGTAAGGGATGGGTTTGCAAGTTTCAATCGTACTTGATGAATGCGGGAGGATGGCTTCAAAGGAGGAAAGTCGATGAGCGAATCAGTCGGACAGAATAATATGCTGCCAATGCGACATGGAAAAGTGATGCAAGTCGCTCGAGATCTTTGGAGAGGCCCATGGTATTTGAAAATCCGAATTCTAACTATAATCCTTTTTTGCTTATGTGCCATTACTTACACAATTCGTGCGATCAATGGCCAGTATCCTATCAACTACTATCATATTGCACTGGCCGTCGTGTTTTGGCTGACAACAATTTTATGGGCTATTCCAGTATTTGTCACATTTAAGCAGAGTAGAAAGCAGGTCTAAAATGACGCGAGAATATCTGGTGGTTTACGAAAGAGGCGCTAATAACTGGAGCGCATTTTCTCCAGATGTGCCCGGGGGCGGCTCACTTGGCGATTCACTCGACGATACGCGCGTAAATATGCGCGAAGCATTGGAACTTTACCTGAGCGAAACAGTGAAAGCCGGAGAACCGATTCCAGAGACAGTGATAACAAGCGTCAATTTCGACGAGTACGATCCTGACCACGAGACAAAACAGTATTTCGTTGAGTGGCTTTCAGTATCGCTACCTCTGTCACGTTCCTACAGAGAAGCAACACAGGCAGCCTAAGGACACGAATGGCAGATGTAACCTTCATTGTCGATGGAAAGAAGTTGACGGCTCCCGCGGGGACGCTGCTGATCGACGCCTGCCGCAAAGCCGGCATCGAGATTCCGGCCTTCTGCTATTACCCCGGCCTCAGCTTGCAAGCCGCCTGCCGCATGTGCGTGGTGCGCCAGGAAAAGGTTCCCAAGCTGCAAACCGCCTGCACCACCACCGTCGCCGAGGGCCAGGTCTTCACGACAGAATCCGACGAGATCGCCCAGGCGCGGAAGGGAACGCTGGAGCTGCTGCTGGGCAACCATCCCCTCGACTGCCCGGTCTGCGACGCCGGCGGCGAATGCGAGCTGCAGGACATGACCTTCAAGTACGGCGCGGGCGAGAGCCTCTACGAAGAGGCCAAGCAGCACCGCGAGGAGCAGCAGTGGTCGCCGGCCGTCTACTTCGACCGCCCGCGCTGCATTCTCTGCTACCGCTGCATCCGCGTCTGCGGGGAGGGCATGGACGTATGGGCGCTGGGCGTGCAGAATCGCGGCGTTCACTCGACAATTGCGCCCAACGGCGGCGATCATCTGGACTGCGAGCAGTGCGGCATGTGCATCGACATCTGCCCGGTGGGCGCGTTGACCTCGGGCAGCTACCGCTATAAGACGCGGCCGTGGGAGATGAACCACGTGGCGACTGTCTGCACGCATTGCGCCGACGGCTGCAAGGTGACGCTGGGCGTGCGGCAGACTAACGACGGTTCGGAGATTGTGCGCGCCGACAACCGCGACAAGAGCGGCATCAACGGCGACTTTCTCTGTGCCAAGGGCCGCTTCGGCTTTGATTTTGTCGAAAGTCCTGAACGCCTGACCAAGCCGCTCGTGCGCAATTCCGAAGGTAAACTCGTCGAAGCCACCTGGGAGCACGCGCTACGCCTGGCTGCAAGCAAGCTGAAGGAAGTGCGCGACAGCAAGGGCGGCTCAGCCATCGGCGTCATCGGCTCCAACCGCACCACCAACGAAGAGAATTACCTGCTGCAGAAGTTCGCGCGCACCGTTCTGCGCACCAACAACATCGACCACGAGCGCACCGCCGATTACGCCGCCTTTGCGCGTGCCCTTGCTGGACATAAAGGCAAGGCCGCCAGTTTGCGCGATACGGCCACCGCGCCCGCGATCCTGCTTATCGGCGGCAATCCAACCGAAGAGCACCCGTTGCTGGCTTGGAATCTGCGCACCAATGTGCGGCTCAATCGCGCGCGGCTTTACATCGCCAATGCCAAGGCCATCAAGCTGGAGCGCATGTCCTATGCGACGCTGCGCCTGCCCTCCGACGGCTACGCTGCTCTGGCTGCGTATCTCGACGGCAGCAATGCGACTCTCAAAGACGCAGCCTTCCGCGAGGCGGTGCTGGCCGAGGATTCTCTGCTGGTAATCTTCGGCTCCGAGTACAGTGGCGCGCAGTTGGCTGAGCTGATGAACTGGGGATTGCAGCTCGGGAACGTGCGCTTTGCCTTCCTCGGCGGCTACGCCAACTCGCGTGGCGCGGCGGATATGGGCCTCTTGCCGGACCTGCTTCCCGGCTACGTGCCAATCACGGCGCCTGGCGCATTTGTGGAATATCCGGGCCTGCCCGCAACACCCGGCAAGACGCTTTCAGAAATCTTCGATGCGGCGGCCAACGGAGAACTAGGCGCATTGCTGGTGGTTGGCACCGACCCGGTCGCAAAGCTCGGCGTGAAACCAGAAAAATTGAAGAAGACCTTCGTGATCGTCGCTGATTTATTTCTCACCGAGACCGCGGCGCTGGCCGATGTAGTGTTGCCCGCTGCCAGTCTCTACGAGAAGAGTGGCACGGTGACCAACACATTCGGCGACGTACAGTTGGTGCGCAAGGCAGCTGACCGCACGGGTGTGAAGCCGGAGTTTGAGATACTGGTGCGGCTGGCCGGTGCGATGGGCGTGGATGTAAAAACTCTTGTTCATTTTGGCCCCTTCGGCAAAGGCAGCGTCACAGCCGATCTCGGCCAATCGCGCGGCGCGCAGGCCGGCGAGGCGGACCGGCACGCAGTGTGGCTGGCGGCCAACAATTTGGAGCCGAAGCTGAGTCCCTTCGATCCGCTGGCGGTGCTAGACGAAATTGCGCGGCTGGTTCCCGGATACGCCGTGGACCGCATGAATCTGCTGAGCGGCAACGATGTGCAGACCGAACCGGGCTTCGTGCCGGTCTCGGCGCTGACCACGCGGGGCCAGATCACGCCCGCTCACGATGGTTTGTTTTCCTCCGGAACGCTGGGGCAGCATAGCGCGGCTCTCCAGGAACTCGCGCGGCATCAGTCGTCGATGCTGGTGCAAATTCGGGCGAAGTAAGTTTGAGAAGTGCAAGAAGTAGAGGCTGAAAACCAGTGACGATTTTGTGGTTCATTCTGTGGAGCGTGCTCAAGGTAGCCGTGGTGACGGTGGTGATGCTGCTGGGCGTCGCTTACACCGTGCTGCTGGAGCGCAAGCTCGTGGGGCGCATCCAGAACCGATATGGTCCCTGCCGCGTGGGGCCGTTCGGCCTCTTGCAGCCGCTGGTGGATGGCGCGAAATCCTTTCTCAAAGAGGACATCATCCCCACCGGCGTTTACCGGCCGCTTTATCTGCTCGCTCCCATCCTCGCGCTGGGCTGCTCGTTGATTTTGATTGGCGTCGTGCCCTTCGGAGATCCGCGCGTCGAATTGCATGATTTCGCCCTGCTCTGCGGTCCGTGGATTGCATCCTTGGTGCCGCGCGGGTTGTATCTGTTTCAGATCTCCGATGTGAACGTGGGCCTGCTGGTGATCCTGGGCGTCACCTCCATCGGCGTCTACGGCATTGCGCTGGCCGGCTGGTCGTCCAACAATAAGTATTCACTGTTGGGCGCGCTGCGCTCCTCGGCGCAGTTGGTCAGCTATGAGCTGGCGCTGGGCCTCTCGCTGGTGGGCGTGGTGCTGCGCGCCGGAACTCTGAACCTGCGTTTGATTGTGGAGCAGCAGGCGACCAGGGGCATTCTTTCCTGGAACATCTTTGGCGGAATGCAGTTTGTGGCCTTCTTCATCTACCTGATGGCCGCCTACGCCGAGACCAACCGCTCTCCCTTCGATCTGCCCGAGGCGGAGAGCGAGCTGACCGGCGGCTATCACACCGAGTACAGCTCCATGAAGTTCGCCATGTTTTTCATGGCCGAATATGGCAACATGATCAACGTGGGCTGCGTGGCAACCCTGCTGTTTCTGGGCGGCTGGACAAACCCTTTCGGCAACTTGTTCGGAACCTCGCACAACATTTTTGTCCAGGCGCTGATGCCCCTCTTCTGGTTTGTGCTCAAGGTTTTTTCGTTCCTCTTTTTGTATGTCTGGGTGCGCGGCACGCTGCCGCGCTTCCGCTATGACCAGTTGATGAACTTCGGATGGCGCTGGCTGATGCCACTGGCCATTCTGAACATTGTGGCGACAAGCTTTTGGTTGGCTTATCGCTGATCCTTCATCGGGGAGAAATTCCCGGAGCGTGCGATGCACCTGATTCTGTTTCTCGTCTTTGCCGGACTCTGCCTGGCTGGAGCGATCAACCTCCTCCTCCAGTCGCATCCCATCAACAGCGCTCTCTCGCTGATTGTGGTGATGACCTCGCTGGCCGTGCTTTACCTGCTGCTGGGCGCGGAGTTTCTGGCCGCGGCGCAGGTCATCGTCTACGCCGGCGCCATCATGGTGCTCTTCACCTTCGTCGTCATGCTGCTCAATGCCGGGCGAGAGGAGCGCACGCTGGGCAGTCGCGCGGCGCGGACGCTGGGCTTTCCCGCGGTGGTAGCTATTTTAGCCGTGATTGCCACCGTGATTCTGCAGGCGCAGGGATTGGGCGTGGCGAGGCTGAGCGATGGAATTACCGCGACCGAAGAACTGAGCGCGGTGCTCTTCACCAAGCTGCTGCTGCCGTTCGAGGTCACCTCGGTACTGATTCTCATAGCCATTCTCGGCGCAGTTGCGCTGGCCCGCCATGACGACGGAGACGCAGAAAGGACGGGCAAAGAATGAGTCCTCTCTTCTCACAGGAAGTCCCGCTTAGTTGGTATCTTTTATTGAGCGCCGTCTTGTTTTCGCTGGGCGTAGTCGGCTTTCTCATCAAGCGCAACCTGATTACCGTATTCATGTCCATTGAGCTGATGCTCAACGGCGTGAATCTTTCGTTTGTCACCTTCGCCCACCAGTGGCACGCGGTGAAAGGGCAAATCTTCGTCTTCTTCGTGATGATGGTGGCCGCGGCGGAGGCTGCCGTGGGACTGGCCATCATCATCGCCGTCTTCCGCGCGCGCGCAACCCTCGCCGTCGACCGCATCGACCGGATGAAACTATGAACCCAGACCTCCATCTCTGGCTGATTCCGCTGCTGCCCTTCGCCGGGTTCCTGATCAATGGAATCCTGGGCAGACGACTGCCTAAGTGGCTGGTGACATCAGTCGCGTTACTTGCGCCATTGGCGGCGTTTGGCGTGGTGGTGAGCGCTTATCTATCCCTCAGTCCACTTGTTCCGCCAGTATGTGTTACTACCCCTTGCGGTCCTCCTGGTTGGGTTTACATACCACTACCCTACGTCGAAACCTGCCCGCTGCCCTGGATCAACGCCGGCTTGCTGCACATCGACTTCATCTTCGTCCTCGACCAGCTTTCGCTGGTCATGCTGCTGGTGGTCACCGGCGTGGGCTTCCTGATTCACGTTTACTCTGTCGGATACATGGGGGACGACAAGGGCTACGCGCGCTCGTACCTCAACCTTTTTCTATTTTTCATGACCGTGCTAGTGCTGGCCGGCAATGCGCTGGTCATGTTTATTGGCTGGGAGGGCGTGGGACTGGCCTCGTATCTGCTCATCGGCTTCTGGTTCCAGAAAAAATCCGCCGCGGACGCGGGCAAGAAGGCTTTCATCGTCAACCGCATCGGCGACTTCGGCTTTCTCATCGGAATGTTTCTGCTGGTCGCCAACTTCGGCACGCTGACCTTCAGCGAGATCGGCGCAAAGCTCGCCGAGAACCCCGGCTGGCAGGGTGGAGTGCTCACCATCATCGCGCTCTGCCTGATGCTGGGCGCGGCGGGCAAGAGCGCGCAGCTTCCGCTCTATATCTGGTTGCCCGACGCGATGGAAGGCCCCACGCCGGTCTCCGCGCTCATTCACGCTGCCACCATGGTCACGGCCGGCGTTTACATGGTTGCCCGCACGCACGTATTGTTTGACCACTCGCCCTTTGCGCTGAGTGTCGTTGCTCTCGTGGGCGCGGCCACAGCCATCTTCGCCGCGACGATTGCTTTGGTTCAGAACGACATCAAGCGCGTGCTGGCATACTCCACGATCTCGCAGTTGGGCTATATGTTTTTAGGCTGCGGCGTGGCGGCGTACTCGGCGGCCATCTTCCACCTGATGACCCACGCCTTCTTCAAAGCGCTGCTTTTCCTGGCGGCGGGCTCGGTGATTCACGCCATCGGCGGCGAACAGGACCTGCGCAAGATGGGCGGCCTTCGGAAGAAGCTGCCGGTCACCTTCGCCGTCACCACCGTGGGCGTTCTGGCCATTGCCGGAATTTTTCCTTTTGCGGGATTCTTTTCCAAGGATGCCATTCTTTATGCAGCCTTTTTGCAGGGAACGAATGGAAAAATTCTCTGGTTTGTCGGCCTTTTGACGGCGCTGCTGACGGCTTTCTATATGTTTCGGCTGTGGTACCTCACCTTCATGGGCGAATCGCGCGGCGAGAATGTTCATGCGCATGAGAGCCCGTGGTCGATGCGCGGGCCGCTAGTGATTCTCGCCGCTCTTTCGGTTTGCGGCGGATGGATCGGCATGAAACATTTTGGCAACTTCCTTGCGCCTTCCGTGGGTGTGCTGCCCACTGAGGCCGGCAGCACGCGCCTGGAACTTATTTTGAGCGTCGTGGCCGTAGCCGTAGCTCTGGAAGGCTGGATGATCGCCGACAAGTTCTACCGGCGCAAAGTAACCAAGCCCGCGCAGTATATGGCGGCTCTGCCGGGCACTTACAATCTGCTGGCCAACAAGTATTTTGTCGACGAGTTCTACGGCGCGGTGGTGGTCAAGCCGCTGCTTGCGATTTCGAAATTCTTCCTGGAGTGGGTCGTGGACATCGGCCTGCTGGGCGGCGCGGCCTGGCTGCTCGGCGGCATTGCAACCTTTGCGGGAGCAATTCTGCAGCGCTGGCAATCGGGAAATCTCCGCTCCTATGCGGCGTGGCTGGCCGCGGGCGCGGCTGCGGTGTTGCTCTTCATGTTTGTTAGTTTTCCGACAATCCACCATATGTTCATCTGTGCAACGTCTGGATGTGTCTTATATAAAGGGGGGCATTAGAGAATGACTGCGATAAACCAATCGATTCTCACGTTGATCCTTCTCGTTCCGCTGGCCGGGGCGGTGTTGGTGGCGCTCGTCCCCGACCGCTTCAAGCTGCCCAACTGGATCGCGCTCGTCACTACGCTCGCCACATTCGGCCTCACGCTGCACCTGCCCGCGCACTTCGACAATACGCAATCCGGCTTCCAGTTTGTTGTCAACCGCCTGTGGATTGAGAAACCTGCAATTTTCTATCACGTGGGCGTGGACGGGTTGAGCCTGTGGCTGGTGGTGCTGGTCGGTTTGCTCGCTCCCATCGGCGTGGTGGCCAGTTGGAACGCCATCCGCGAGCGGCGCAAGCTCTTCTTCACGCTCTTCCTCATTCAGCAGACGGCGATGTTCGGCGTCTTTCTCTCGCTGGATCTGATGGTCTACTACGGCTTCTGGGAGCTCTCGCTGGTTCCCATGGCCATTCTCATCGCCATGTACGGCCGCAAGGACGGACCCAAGGCCGCGCTGAAGTTTTTCCTCTTCACCTTCATCCCCTCCGCGCCCTTGCTCGTCGCGATTCTCTGGCTCTACGCGCAAACCGGCACCTTTGACTTCACGATGTTGCAGTACAACATCGCCAGCGGCATTCTTCCCGCCGGCCCGTTGTGCTGGGCGGCTCTGGCGTTTCTCTTCGCCTTTGCCGTCAAGGTTCCAGTCTTCCCGCTGCACGGCTGGATTGCGGACACCTTCTGCGAAGCGCCGGTTGCCCTCGCCATGGTTGTTGCCGGCAAGCTGGGCCTCTACTCCATGCTGCGCTTCCACATCGGACTCTTCCCAGCTCAGGCGCGAGCGATGGCTCCGCTGCTGGTTGGTCTGGCGGTCGCCGGCCTTCTCTACGGCGCGTGCCTCGCTCTCGTCCAGCGCGATTTCTGGCGGCTGATGGCCTTTGCCGCGCTGAGCCATCTGAGCCTCATCACCCTGGGCATCTACGGACTGACGCTCACCGGCTGGGATGGCGCGGTCTACCAGATTTTGAATCACGGCGTGGTGGACGGCGCGCTCTTCCTGCTGCTTGGCGTGCTCTACGACCGCTATGCAACCAGTCAGATCAACGCCTACGGCGGCCTGGCCGCAAAGCTCCCGCGCACGGCCATGTTTTTCGTGATTGCCTCGCTGGCGATGATCGGGCTGCCCATGCTGGGCGGCTTTGTCGGCGAGTTCCTGATTCTCCTCGGCACATTCACCGGCGTGAGCCGTGGATGGGCGATTGCCGCGTCTCTGGGCGTGATTCTGGGTGCGGCCTACATGCTATGGCTGGTGCAGCGGCTCTTCTTTGGGCCGGAGAGCGCGCTGGCTGCGTCGAAGCCGCCTGAAGATTTACGCGGTGGTCAACTGGCTGTCTTGTGGCCGCTGGCCGCGCTGATGATGGTGATGGGCGTGGCGCCGATGCTCTGGCTGCCCACCATCGAGAAGGGCGCGCATCCTCCGCCTTCGCATGTGCAATTCATTCACCTTTCGTCTCAAGGGGAGGGCCCGCGGTGAATCCTGTTTCCGACATCTTCCGCATCCTTCCCGAGGTCATCCTCACGCTGACCGGCGTGCTGGTGATGCTGATCGACGCAACGCTGCCTCCTCATTGTGCGCGCCGTTCATTGGGCTGGGTCGCCGCTTTCGGAACCACGTTGGCGTTATGGTCTAGCCTCTTTCAGCTTTCTTTGCCGGAAGGAACCGGCTTCTTCGGCACCGTCGAGACCAGCGCCTTCACGGTCTTCTTCCACGTGCTCATCTGCGGCATCGTTCTGGTGGCGCTGCTGCTCTCGCTCGACACCTTGCCCGAGAAGAGCCATCATCAGGGCGAGTTCTACGCGCTGATTGTCTTTGGCGCGGTGGGAATGTGCCTGCTGACCGGCGCGGTCGAGTTGCTGCTGGTCTTCATCGCGTTGGAAATCTCCTCCATCGCGACGTATGTTCTGGCCGGCTACCGCAAGAACACCGCTCGTGGACCGGAAGCGGCCATCAAATATTTTTTGCTCGGCTCCTTTGCCACTGCTTTCCTGCTCTATGGCATCGCGATGATCTTCGGCGCTACCGGCACCACGCAGATCTACGAGATCGCCCGCCTCGTACCCGCCGCGCTAAATCACGCGTTCATCCTGGCAGGCCTGGGGCTGATGCTGGTGGGCATCCTCTTCAAGGTCTCCGCCGCGCCCTTCCACGTGTGGACGCCGGATGTGTATGAAGGCTCGCCCACGCCGGTGGTGGCGCTGATGTCCACCGTGCCCAAGGCCGCGGCCTTCGCGCTGCTGCTGAGGGTGGTCTACGAGATGCTGCCCACGCTGCGCCCCGTCTGGCAGCCGCTGCTGTGGGTCGTGGCCGTGCTTTCCATGACCGTGGGCAACCTGGCCGCGCTGCGCCAGCAAAACGTGAAGCGCATGTTGGCATACTCCGCCATCGCCCATGCCGGATACCTGCTGGCGGCCTTCGCGGGACTCGGCCCGAGCGGCATCGCAGCGGCCAGCTTTTATATCGCTGCCTACGCGGCCATGAACGTGGGCATCTTTGCCGTGGTTACGCTGGTCAGCGGATACGACGAGAAGCTGCCGCTGATCAACGATTATCGCGGGCTCATCTACCGCTCGCCCCTGCTCGGCAGCCTACTGATCTTCTTCCTGCTTTCGCTGGTCGGCATTCCCTTCACCGGCGGATTCTTCGGCAAGTTCTATTCGTTTGCCGCAGCGGTGGGCGGTGGAGCCGTCTGGCTGGCCATCATCGGCTTGCTGAACTCCGGCCTGGCCGCCGCCTACTATCTGCGCCTGGCGCTGGCAACCGCGCAACGCCCCGACGAGCAGACCTCCGCCGCTCCGGCGCCAAGGGTTGGCGCTGCGGTGGGCGCGGCTCTGCTGCTGGCGGTAGCGGCCACCCTGGTTCTGGGAATTGTACCCGGCGATGTGTTCCATGCGGCCGAATCCGGCGCACATACGCTGCAAGCGCCTCCAGCCGAAATCATCGCACCGGTGAACACTGTCGTGACGCAATCTCAGCCCTGATTTAGATCGGATTGAGCACGGTCCCTGTGGCGACGGGCACTTTTCTTGTGTCCACGGGCCGATTCCGTTCAAGCAGGCTTTTGTAGCAGCGCACGGTCAGTCCCAGAACGCTGCCATTCACATAATTCTTCAGCACCCATGCGCGCGCTGCCACGCCCATGCGGCAGCGGCGTTCCCGGTTGCGCAGCAACTGCAGCACGGCTTCATGAATGGCGACCGGGTAGCCGGGAGGAATCAGCAGACCGGTCACCTCCGGCACCACGGAGTCGCGGGAGCCGGTAGACAAGGTGGTCACGACGGGGATTCCGCTGGCCGCAGCCTCCAGAACGACATTGGGAAACCCCTCCCGCCAGGTGGGCAGGACCATCACGTCCATGGCGCGGTAATAGGGCGCGGTGTCGGCAACGAACCCGGTCAGGTGAATGCGCGGGTGGTTGTTGATGCGCGAGCGCAGATCGCGGCCGAGCGCATCATCGGATGCGTCAAACCAGCCCACCAGGAGCAGATGCGCCTGTGGCTTGGCAGCCAGAATCGCGTCGAATGCTTCGACCAACTCCGGCAGGCCCTTGTCGCGTGTCAAGCGGCCCACAAAGCCAACCACAGGCGCATCTGGGGGAAGGCCAAGCCGGGCGCGCAGGAGGCCCGGACCCGGCGAGAAACGTTCCACATCGACGCCGTTGCTGCTGCCACCCCCCAGCAGGCGCAACTTGGCTTCAGGCGCCACGCGCAGTACCAGTGCCTGGTTACGCAGGCTCTCGCTGTTGCACAACACCGCATGAGAACAGGCCGAGGCCAATCTCTCGGCGGCCAGCAGGATGCGGCGCTTGAGGCCGGTCGCGGTCTCCAGCCTGAGACCACGCAGAAAATAAACCCGCGTCGGCACGCCGCAAAGCATGGCGGCAATCGAGCCCAGCAGTCCAGCCTTGGGCGTGCTGAACTCCGTCATCTTGGGCTTCAGCCGGTAGAGCAACCAGCACAGGCGCAGCAGCGACAACAGGTCCGCGGCCGGCGCCATCTCCCGCCGCATGGGAATCGCAACCCATTCAACCCCTTCCTGAGCGGCCGTGCGGGTGAGCAGTTCGCCGGGGCTGGAAACCAGGGTTACCCGAAAACCCGCCTCGCGCAAAGTGCGCAGACGGCCGCCAAGAACCAGGCAGGTCTGGGGGCTCGTGATGCCGACCACGATGTGGGGGCTTTGAGGCTGACAGGAAGGCTGAGCCGTACCAGCGGCTGAGGATGAAATGCTGTTGCGCACACTAAAAGATGTGGGCGAAAAAATAGGATCTGCAAAATCTCTGCTGCGTTTGAGCACGCGCCTCTCCCAGAAAGGACCTCGCGTTCTGAATAAATCCGTCATCAGAAACGCGTTAGGGAAACGTGCTCGGCGGATTCAGGAGTTCATGCCAATTGAACACTCTACCGGGCGATCTAGCGCGCCGGTATGTCCACTCCCGTTTTCCGTCTCAGCCGCTCTCCTCGTGACAACGCAGAAGAGGCCAAAAAAGGGCGGTCTCCCGCTGGAGGAAGCAAGTACAGTACTCACAGGAAACATTACTTTGCATTAATTTGTCAAGAGGAAAATATCTTCAGGAAAAATGCGCTTTAATTGCAGATTAATATGGGCGTTTGCTTTATACTCGCTGAAATCTCAGAGGTTTTTCCACATGCCCGTAAATATACGCCCCAAGGTTCTGTTGCTGATCCCGCATCTTGGCGGCGGCGGCGCGGAGCGCGTGACGGCGCTTCTGGCCCGGGGTCTGCCGGCGGAAAAATACGAACTGCACCTGGGGCTGATCACGCAAGCCGCAACCAGCGAGGCGCTGCCCACCTCGGTCCAGGTCCACGCGCTGGGCGCTCACAGAGTGCGCGCCGGAGCCTTCCGGCTGCTCCGGCTGATCTGGCGGCTGAAACTCTCTGGAATGTTCCACCTGAACTTTCTGGTGCTGCTGTTGCGCCCCTTCTTCCCGCGCGGAACACACGTTCTGGTCCGTCAGAACGGAACTGTCTCCACCACACTGGCCTTTGGCGGGCTGCCCGGCTACACCCGTCTGCTTTACCGGCTGCTCTACCACCGCGCCGACCGCATCATCTGCCAGACACTGTCGATGGCCGAGGACCTGGCCAGCGAGCTGGGAGTTGCTCAGAACCGGCTGGCGGTGCTGCCCAACCCGGTAGATGTCGAGGAGATTAGCACTTCCATCGGCATGAATCCGGCTCCACGAACCGGCCCCGGTCCGCAACCAAATCTGATGGCCGTGGGAAGGCTCTCGCCGGAAAAAGGCTTTGATTTGCTGCTCCGGGCTATGATTTCAGTCCGAAGTGAGTTTCCTGAGGCCAGCCTTCTGATTGCCGGCAGTGGGCCGGAAGAGGCGGCGCTAAAAGCAGAGCGCCACGCGCTGGGACTCGATTCCGCGGTGCGCTTTGCAGGATTCATCGACTGTCCCTGGACGCTCTTCCCGGCGGCAACGCTCTTTGTACTCCCGTCACGGAACGAAGGCCTGCCCAATGCTCTGTTGGAAGCGGCTGCCGCAGGTCTCCCCATTGTGGCCTTGCCGGCCTCGGCAGGCGTTGCCGAGTTGCTACGCGATCAATCCGGCGTTTGGCTGGCCGCGGAGATCTCCGCCGAAGCCTTGGTCGCTTCCCTGCTGGCGGCTCTTCATGCTCTACGGCCGGGCGAGCGTTTTGCCCACCCCTTTATCGAAGCCTTCCGCATGGACCGCGCTATCCAGGCTTATGAGACTCTGATCGATCAAACCCTCTCGGAGAAGCCGTAAGCCAGTAGAACACCGGCCCCAGCAGCGCCACCGCGCTTGCCAGTTGCAGCGCGGAGATGGAGCCGATCTTTTCGGCGCGCGCGGCATAGAGCGCATATCCAATCAGCATCGCCGGAGCAACTCCCAGCACGCAGGCAACGCCAAGATTCCCCGCCTTGAAGGGCCGCTCCAGCTCCGGCTCTCGCAGGCGCAACACCACCAGCGCCGCAAACTCCAGCAGTAAACTTGAGCCGTAGAGAATCAGGTCAATCGAGATCAGACGCTCAAAGCTCAGGGTGAGCGCCGCGGCCCATGCCGCTCCGCAGAACAACACGCTTACCCACGGCACATCACAGCGGTTGCGCCAGGTAAAAATCCGCGGCAACATTCCCTCTTCGGCCATGGCCATAGGCAGCCGCGTGTAACTCAACACCAGAGCGTTGAACATTCCAAACCCGTTGATGCACCCGCCCGCTATCACCGCCAGCCCCAGAAACGGCCCGCCCAGCAGCACAGCCACATGTGTCCAGTCGCCCGTAGAAAAACTGGCCGTCGAAATCCCCGCCAACGCCATGGCCGTCAGCGGCAGAAGGTAACTTGCGGCCACCAACATTGTTGACCAGATCATCGCCCGCGGATAGTTGCGCTGCGGGTTCTCCACCTCGCCGGCGACGGTAGCCGCATTGTCCCAGCCCATGTAGTTCCACATCGCCACCTGAATGGCGATCGCCATCCCGATCTGCGTGCGAGCCCCGCCCCACTGCACCGCGGGATGCAATGTAAACCCATGCCAGAAGCCGAGTGTTGTGAGGACCGCAAATGGCGCCAGCAGCAGGACGAACAGCACCATCGCGCCATAGCCCACCGAGGGCGCGCCGCGCAGATTCCACACCGTGCAAACCACCACCAACCCAAGCGCCCATGCGTAGTGGCCCATCCCGGCGGTGAGCTGTGGATTGAACTTGCTCAGATAGCTGACAAAGAGAGCCGGATACAGGGCCATGTCAAAGACGCTGGCCCCGAGCGAGAGCCAACCCTCCTGGTAGCCCCAGAAAGGCCCCATCGCCCGCCGCACCCAGACGTAAAAACCGCCATCGGCCGGAATCGCGCTGGCCAACTCGCCCACCATCAGCGCCGTTGGCAAGCTCCACACAAACGGCAGCGCCAGAAGAATCAGTATCGCCGCGCCATAGCCGGCGCCGCCCAGAATGTCTTCTATGCCATAAGGCCCGCCGGAGACCATGAAGTAGGTGGCGGCGATCAGCGGCAGAAGCAGCATCTTTCCCCGCGCCCCGAGGCTGTAGTTCAACTTTTGAGACAAGAGCCGCAGTCGGGCTGGAAGATGGCAGCGCATGGGCATCAGTCAGGACAGAGGTCGCGTGATAACGGTTCTAATCCTCCTCGCGCTTGCGGGGACGAAGCTTCCGCCGTCTCCTGGCCTGGTAGGCCTGGGCTCGCCGCAGCGCCCAGGCTTCATAAAGCCATTCAATCGGGCCCAGTCTGCCGGGTGGAAACTCGGCCAGCACGCGGTCCAGGGAGGTAAACTGCGCGGCATGGGTGCGAATGAAAGCATGAAGCTCGTCCAACTGCTCGGCATGGGTAAAGTTGCTATGGATGCAAATAGTCCATATCCCCTTGGTTTTATCCGCCGGCCCCCAAAGCTGCTGAGGAATCCAGGTAATGCCGCCGCGCTTGAAAGGAATGCGGGCAAAGCCATCCGAGATCATCCGAAGCCCCTCTTTGCGGAGCGCGCGGAGGGTAGCCTTATCGAAACCGTGGCGCGGCGCGACGAAGATCCTGGGGGTTAGCCCCTGGCCGCGCAGAACCCCCAACCCTTCGCGAATCCACTGCCGCTGGGTCTCTTCCTCTATCCCGGCAAATTCACTGTGGTGATGCATCTTCAAGATATTAGTGCCCTTGCTGCTGCAAATATGACTATAGCCATGCAGGGCAATGGTGGCTCCAGCCTCCTCCATGGCCCGCATATGCGGCCAGAAATGGGGGTCCGGCAGCGAAAGATTGAGTCCTTTGTCCTGGTTGTCGGGAATCACGGCAAGAATCGGCCGCAGCCTGAACTCCTCGATCAACGGCAGGCATCGCTGCCAGCGGTCATATTCCATGGTGGGACAAAGATCATCGAAACGCAGAAGGTATTGTGCTGGCTTGGGAATCATACAGTTACCCCCATGGTGCTTGCTTGCCTTTCAGGCAGAAGCCTGCCGGCTTTCATCGTTGGACTGCATCGGCTCAAGCCCGCTCTGCTGCTCCCTGAGGAAGCAGCTTCCTGGCCCAATACCAGAGGAATACAAAGGTGCTCACCGTCCACAGTGATGTGGCCAGCGCGATTCCGGCCACGCCGTACCACCGCATAAGGACCAGATTCAGGATAATATCCAAAATCAGATTGAGGGCTCCACAATAGAAAATCAGGTCGGAGCGGCGCATGGCAACAAGAAAACGGTAAAACACGCGACTAGAGACAAAAAACGGAATCTGAATGGCATACATGGCCAGCACCGGTGTGACCAGGGCCGTGTCTCGCGGCCCAAAGACGCCGTGCTGGAAGGCGGTGCGAATCAGCAGGTGCGAGCCGGCGATCAGCGCCAACGCGATGGGCGTGGAAACCAGCGCCGTGAGCCGCACCCAGGTGCGCAGCGTGTGGCGGCATCCGGCCCAGTCCTCATGCGCGATCATGCGCGAAAAATGCGGTACTACGGCCGAGGAAACCGCCCCGGCCAGCAGCGTAATCACCACGCTCACAAAACGGTTGGCGTAGGCCAGCGCGGAGACGCTTCCCGCCGGCAGCATGGCGGCCATCGATTGATCCACCAGCAGGCCAGCGGAGGCCACTACTCCGCTCAACAGCACCGGCCCATACTGTCGCGCCACCTCGCGCGTCGCCTCGGTCGCCCCGTGCCACCAGAGGCGGAAGCGGTAGCCGCGCGCGTCCATCATCCACGCCACAGCCCCGGCGTGAACCAGCGCTCCGGCCAAGGTCGAGTAAACCATCGCCCAGATGCCGTAGCGTCCGCTCAGCGTGAGCGCTCCCAGGATAATAAGGACCGGGGTCGCCACCGGCGCCAGCGCGGGCAGCGCAAAGCGGTCAAAGGTGTTCAGGACGGCGGTGCAGTTGGTGGCGATGCCGGTAATCAGCACCACCGGCAGCAGCGCGTAGAAAAGCCGGATGGCGAGATCCATTTTTTCCGGCGGAAAGTGTGAGGCGATCAGCGGAAAGAAGCCGCGCGCGGTCAGTGCCATCACCACAATTGCCGCGGTCAAAAGCACACAGACCCACAGCATCGAGCTGGACAAAAGCTGCTGCGCGCGCTCATGGCCCTCCCGCTCCCGCACCCGCACCAGAGTGGGCACCATGGCCTGGTTCATCGATTCCGAAATCAGATTGATGAGCAGGTTGGGAATCAGAAAAGCCGCCAGAAATGCGTCCATGGCGTCCGTACGGCCATAGACACCGGCAACCGTGAACTCTTTGAAGGTAGCGACAACTTTGACCAGAATCCCGGCCGCCGTAACCGACGCCGCCGCTCTCAGAATGCGCCGATTGACGCTTGCGCCCTGGAAGTGCCGCGCGAGTTGGGGGATAAGAAACATGCTGATGAAATGGATAGCGCCTAATTTGCCAGTCTATAGTACAGGCTCAAAGATATTCCATGGCGATATTGACAGTGGCTGGCGCTTGTCCCTGCCCAATGACGCGGCCGCACTCTAATCGGTAATCAATTGGACGGATCTGATCAGGGGTTCCTCTGATTCATCGAAGAGAAGGTAGATATCCTTTAACTGCTTCCGGCGCGCGGCGCGGATGACAACCCAGCATAGGATAGAAACCGCGGTAATGGTCCATAGAAGGGCAGTGTATAGGTAGCGCGCCTCGATATAGGTGATGATTGGTATCAGAAAAGCGAAGAGAAACAGATAACCCCAGATGGTGTGCCATGGATTGCGCCTGCCAGGGACGTAGGAACAAGTAAAAGGAATCTTGCGCCACTCGCGCAGCTGGAATTCAATAAAGAGAAGAATCAAGGTTGCGGAAAAGGCGCAATGTGCAAGGCCAAAGGCCCACCCTTGTGCGAATGCCTCAAATGGCAGTGTCAGCAGTATGGCGGGAACGAGGCCAAACAAAAGGAGCAGGCTCTCGACACTCTCGAGCATATTGCTGCCCTCCGCTCTCACGGCCATCCGAAATATCCAGTTAGCCTGAAGTTCCACTGGAATCAGGAAGACGTAACACAGCGCGGAGACTGCCAACGTGCCCACAATAAGTGGCATGGCAAGAATGGATTGGTGTTGCCAGCGGCCCCATGGTTGGTTCATGTGGAAATGTGCAATGACAATGGGAGCGGCATTGTGGAGCGCCAGTACGAGGGAAATTCCTGCGCAAACGCCTAGAATCAACCTATGCCGGCGGCTTCGAGTCAATGTCAGGATGGCAAACGCTAGTACGGCGCGTTCGTAAGTCGTCCCGGCAAAACACCCGAGCAGCCAGCTTGCGGCTTGCAGGATGCGCCGCGGCCGGAGATGCGTAATTTTGGAGCTTTGTTCCAAAGCGCCGGCGGCATGCCGACAATAAGTAACGAGATAGGTTGCGAGACTGAGAACGAGCATGGCTTCAAGGCCGAGGATTGACCTGTGTGCTAACTGGAGAAAATAGAGGTCCTGTGTCCCTAGCAGGCGCTCATAGAGGCCCCAGAACCATGCAGGAGGGAAAAGCAACAACCAATGCGGTTTTGCATCGAGTAACTTATACCATTTTGGCATATCGAAGACGTAGGGGATGGAGGCGGCAAAGGCAGTGAAGAAGAGGGCTTGGAGAAGCACCGAAATCTGATCGAATCGGCGAGCCGGCAGCAGGTTGAGACAAGCTCCCTGAATCGCCACCATAACGAAAAAGGTAAACATTCCAGCGGCGATGGTTACCACCGCATGAGCAAGAACATACTGGACGCCGAAGGGTGGAGATTGCCACCTGCCCGAGGCAAGCATGGGAAACAACAAGCTGGCAGGAATGTTCAGGTCCGCAACCACGAATAATAGGATGACAAAAGAGGAGATGAATCGGGCGGCGAATATGTGAGAGAGCCGCAGGGGAAGAGGCCTGAGGATAAGGTAATCGCGCCGTGTGGGAAAAAGGCTTTGCCACAGAAGCGAAGTCATGAGGCCAGCAACAAGCATGGAAAGAGAAACGAAGAAGAGGCGGTCGGCATGCACGGCGGCAAGGTAAACGCGAGGCGCTGGCAAGCTCCGCAAATAACCATACTTGGGCATGTAAAGTCGCACAATCATCGGACCGATAGCGGCGACGATCCCCAGCGCTGTTATCACCATCATGCGTATCTGGTCGGAGGAGATGATGTCATCAGTGAGACGGCGGGAAAAGAAATGACGGAGGAGCTCAAAGAGCCCATTGTGGGTTTCGGCCAACCACCTCCGTACCTTGTTAAAAGGCATCTCTCACTCAATCTTCATTGCCGCGACCATCTCATCTGCGATAGCCGAGGTGTTTTCCGGCACTGCAAGCTCTGCGAATACCGACTCAAGGGAGGCGCTCTGCCGCAGCTCACGCAGATGCTCGATGGTGTCATAGGCTACGATGCGGCCTTTATACAGAATGACGACTTCAGAGCAGACTCGCTCGACTACCTCCAGGACATGGGAGCTGAAGAGGATAGCCTTCCCCTCACGGGCGAGCGCTCCAAGAAGATTACGCAGGATCAGCACAGCCTCCACGTCGAGACCGGAAAAGGGTTCGTCGAGAACTAGCACCTGCGGGTTATGCAGGAGCGCGGCCGATAATAGAATCTTCTGGCGCATACCTTTGGAATAGTCGAGCAGCAAATTGTAGCGGGCGTCGGTCAGCGAAAACAAGCTAATAAATGCATCAATCTTCTCCTCTAGCGGCCTGCGAGGTATGGCGTGGAGGCGGCCGATAAGGCGCAGGTATTCCGGACCGGTCAAGTGCGGGTAGACATGCGCCTCCTCGGGAACGTAGCCAAGATGCCGCAGGAAGCCGGCATTCTTCCTATGGAAAACCTGCCGGCCATTGAAGAAGATTCTGCCGGCGGAAGGATCGACTAGGCCGCACAGCATTTTGACGGTAGTGCTCTTGCCTGACCCGTTCGGCCCAAGATAGCCCAAGATCTGGCCGGGGCGAATGCGAAAACATACGCCTTCTACCGCGGGAATCCCAAGGTAGCGCTTTGTCAGCCCGTCCACTTCGAGCATTTCGTGCTCCGCGATTTCAATGGTGCTGATAAAAAGTAGTGTGTCCCATTGTCTTGCCGGTCAATCTACGTATTCACTAGGAAACCGCGCGAAAGAATGCGAGGAAGAGGACGGATGAGATAAGAATTGCCAATGCAGACGAAATTACTGCTGGATTGCGCATCTGAAG
>Ga0326727_10010437_pt1 | contig 22124 bp, 22 predicted proteins | sample MB2enrmetagenome_FD_207643 | JGI IMG/M metagenome (GOLD analysis project Ga0326727, IMG submission 207643) | Lab enriched peat soil microbial communities from McLean, Ithaca, NY, United States - MB29MY | ecosystem: Environmental > Terrestrial > Soil > Wetlands > Peat | place: USA: New York...
GTATCGCGGCACGGTGTGTTTCAAGCAGGGTGACGCCGCGAAAGCTGCCGCCGAGTTCCGCAAAGGTCTGGCTATCGATCCCGCTAATGAACGCCTCCGCGGATTGCTGGCCACGGCCGAACAAACTCTGGGCAAACCATAATGGCGCTGCGCATCGGCGTGAACGCGCTGTATCTCATCCCCGGCGGGGTGGGCGGCACCGAAATCTACCTGCGCAATCTGCTGAACGCGGCTGCGGCGGTGGATCGCATCAACACGTGGATCGTCTTCACCAATCGCGAAACCGGGGCCGATCTCGTTCCGCCTGCGCCCAACTTCCTGCACGCGCCGCAGCCGCTACGGGCCTCCTTTCGACCCGCCCGCATTCTGTGGGAACAACTGATGATGCCTGTCGTCGTGGGCCGCCAGCACCTTGATGTGTTGTTCAATCCCGGCTTCACTTGTCCGCTGGTGTGCCCTTGTCCGAACGTGACCGTGTTTCACGATCTGCAGCACAAGCGGCATCCCGAATACTTCCGATGGTTCGATCTTCCCGCCTGGCAATTCCTGCTGTGGAGCGCCGCGCATCGATCGAGCAAGCTGGTTGCGGTTTCTGCGGCCACACGGGATGACCTGCGGCAATACTACGGCGTGGATGCGGCGGTGATTCATTCCGGCGTCGAACCGGAGTTGTTCGCCCTCGCCGAACGTCGCGAACCGGCGCGTTTCCTGCTGTGTCTCTCGACGCTGCATCCGCACAAGAATCTGGACCGGCTGGTCCGCGCGTATGCGTCCCTGTGCCGGGACGATTTTCGTCTGGTGATCGCCGGGCTGCGTGGATTCTGTGCGCAGGAGTTGGAAGCGTTAATCGCATCACTCGGTGTCGGTGATCGCGTGCGTATCACGGGCTGGATTTCACGAGAAGAGGTTCACGAGCTGCTGCGCACGGCATGGGCGATGATTCAGCCATCGACGTTTGAAGGCTTCGGACTTCCCGTACTGGAAGCGATGGCTGCGGGCGTGCCGCTGGCGTGTTCCGACATCGCGCCATTCCGTGAAATCACCGGCGGTCACGTCACCGTGTTCGATCCCGCGAATGAGTCGGCCATTGGCGAAGCCATGCTGCGTTTGATGGATAACCCGCCCGATACGACGGCGGGGCGTGAACACGCCCGTCAATTCACGTGGGAACGGACTGCTCGCGAGACGATCAACGTGCTGGAGAGAGTCGCTACAACGTAATCGTCCCGCTGAAGAACTCCACCGCCTGCCCGGCGATCTGAACGCGATCGCCCAGGTCTTCGCACCACAGCTCGCCGCCGCGCCTGGAAACCTGCCGGGCGAACAACTGCTTCTTCCCCAGCCGACGCGACCAATAGGGAGTCAGCGTGCAATGGGCCCGGCCGGTAACCGGGTCCTCCGGCACGCCCTTTGCGGGAGCGAAGAATCGCGACACGAAATCGCAATCGCGGCCCGGCGCGGTCACGATCACGGCGAAACGGTCGATGTCCATCAGCCCAGCCAGGTCCGGCTTCAGCGCGCGAACCTGCTCTTCGTTTTCGTAAACCAGCAGGTAATCCTGCGCGCCCAGAATCTCTTTCGGCGCCGCACCCAACGCCCCCACAAGCTGTGGATGGGCTTCCACCGGACCTGCCGGCCGGGAAGGGAAGTCCATGGCCAGCCGCTCTCCGTTGCGTGTGACCGTGAGGCGACCTGAGCGAGTCTGAAACTGAACGCTCTCCCGTTGTGGCGCGAGATGACGGAAAACGACGAATGCCGACGCCAGAGTGGCGTGCCCACAGAGATCCACTTCAATCGCAGGTGTAAACCAGCGCAATGCGTAGCCGTCGCCGTCCGGCACTAAGAATGCCGTCTCCGAAAGATTGTTCTCGAAAGCGATGGACTGCATCCGCTCATCGTCGAGCCATGCTTCGAGCGGGCAGATAGCCGCGGGGTTGCCAGCGAAGGGACGGCTGGCGAAGGCGTCCACCTGATACATAGGGATGCGCATGAAACCACTGTAACGTGGCCGCCGTATACTCAGGCATGCGTCTGGTCCTCGTGCTGACAGCCTGCGTCTGTATTGCTGAGGGCCAGAACGCCACGGCGAATCGTCAGAATGCCGCCGATTATCCGGTGAGCGCGAGCGCCGGACGAGTACAGATCGGCGCGGAGTTCCTGGTGCACGCCATACCCTCGCAGGGCGGCTACTATTTCGCGAAGAGCTATCTTGTGGTGGACGTCGGGATGTTCCCGAGAGAGCTACACACACTGAAGATCTCCGCCAGTCAGTTCACGCTGCGGCTGAACGGGCGCGAACCGGCGCTGACGGCGCAGTCTCCGGGGATGGTGGCCGCGTCATTGACATATCCGGATTGGGGAATGCCGAGCGGCGTATCGGTGGGCGGTGACGTGGCCGGCATCGGCATGTCCACCGACCGGCGCCCCGTTGGGCGCTTCCCGGGCGATCCCAATGCTCCGGCTCCCGATCCTAACAACCAATCCGGTCCCGATTATCAGCTTTCGCTCATCGCGCTGCCCGATGCCTTTTCCGCACAGCCCGTGCGAGGCTGCGTGTTCTTCGAATCGGCCATCAAGCCGAAGAAGGTGAAATCCGTGGAACTTGAATGGGCCGGGCCCGCCGGTGAGCACCTTGTCCTAAAGCTGCGATAGCCGCCGGTACTTGCGCAGCAGCTCGAAAATCACCACGCCTCCCGCGGTGGCCACGTTCAGCGAATGCTTGCGGCCCAGCATGGGAATGCGCACATGTGTATCGCATCGGTCGAGAAGTTGGGGCCGCACGCCGTCCACTTCATGGCCGAATACCAGGCAAACCGGGAATGCCGGTGCCCAGTCGAACAGATCCACGGCGCGGTCGCTGGTCTCGATGACGGCGATCTCATAGCCTGTGTCGTGCAGCTCACCGAGCGTTTTGAGAGCGTCGGCGCTCCTGCGCCACGGAACGGTTTCTTCCGCTCCGAGGGCGGTCTTGGTGATGGCGCGTTTGGGCGGAAAGCCGGTGATTCCGCACAGGATCAGCTTCTCGCAGGCGGCCGCGTCCATGGTGCGAAAAAATGCACCCACATTGTAAAGGCTGCGGACATTGTCGAGAACGACGGCAACCGGCAGCTTGGTCACGCCGTCATAAGGAATTGCCGCGCGTGTGGCCAGAAACGGAAGGCGGTCGCTCATTGGTCGCCGGAAGTCTCAGGATACTCCGCGACATGAGCTACCATGAGCATGCCATGAAAAGACTGACGGTTGTGCTAGCACTGGCGGCATCCACGTGCTGTTTCGCGGACTATCGCGCGAAGGTGGTGCTGGAAAATGGCGCGAATCTTCCGGCGCCGCTGCTGTTCACGCCCCCGCCCGCCGGTCACGATCTGGCTCCCTGCCGCATTCTCGACACCTTCGCCGATGGCGAAGTCAGGTATGTGGTTCCGTTTATTCCTCAGTATCGCGGGCTGGAACCTGGGCCGCAGGACAAATGTCAGATCACCATCTGGCTGAAGGGTTACCAGAAGCAAAACGTCGTACTTCACGACGGCGCCGTCATCGTGCTGAAGCAGGTTGGCGACACGGAAGGCTCCAACGTTTCCGCCGCGTCGCTGGACGTTCCGAAAAGTGCCGCCAAAGCTTTCGACAAGGGGATCGAAGCTGTGGCCGACGGCAAGCTTCCCGACGCGCAGAAGCAGTTCGAAAAGGCCGTCGATCTTTACCCCGACTACGCGAAGGCATGGAGCCATCTTGGCGAGGTTCTGGCGCTGGAATCGAAGCCGGCCGACGCGGCAGCCGCGTGGCAGCACGCCCTTAAGGCGGATCCCAAATACATCCGGCCATACCTGCAGTTGATGCGTCTTGACGTGTCCGAAAACAAGATGGACGACGCCGTTGCGCTGGCTGATCGCGCAATGCGGTTGAACCCTGTGGAATTTCCCGGGATCTATTATTACGACGCCGTCGCCAACTATCAGTTGAAGCGTCTGGACGCGGCCGAGAAAATCGCTCGTGAGGCGATCGATCTCGATAAGTCCCACGATTTTCCGCACACGGAAGTCATATTGGCCGGGGTGCTGGCCGACAAAGGCGATTGGCGCGGCGCGGTGGAGCACTTTTCCCGCTATGTGGCGCTTTACCCCAAGGCGCCGGACGTTTCCGCCATCCAGCAGCGCATCGCCGAACTACAGCATCGCCTCGACCAGGCGAATTAGCCCAGTCGAATTAGATGGGGCGGCTGTCCCCCCGCCTGGTACAATTGAACAGATCCCGTCTTTATTGCTCATGGCCGATTCTCAACCGGTAGCCGCCCACGTCGGCCCCCTCCGCGAAACGCTGACCGACCTGCGCAACACCGCGCGCGATCAGATGACCGCTGCGTGGCAGATGCACATCGAGCACATCCAGGAGCAGCTTGCGGCAGGCTGGCCGGAACGTGTGGCGTGGATCTTCGACGAGCGGTTTCGCGAATTGCAGGAGCGGCTGGAAGAGCAGTATCGCCAGATTGTAGCCGAGCAGGTGGCAGTGGCGATTTCGGATGCTCGCGCCTCGGTGCGGCAGAACTTCGCCGAAAGACTCAACCAATCCATGCGCCGGTTGCGCACGTTTGAGAACGACGCGCAGTGGGCATCTGCGGTTCTGGATGCCACAGAACCGCTCTGCGACCGCGCGGCGTTGTTCACGCTCAACGGCGCCGATCTGCACCTGGAAGCGGTACGCGGAATACAGAAGCCGCAGGAACTGCCCGACGTGCCGCTGGCGGACGCTCCCGCCTTCGCATCGGTGATCGCTACTTCGGATTCCATGGTGGCTCTGCGAACGCGAGGCGAATTGTCCGAGCCGCTCACCGGCCTGCTGGGAGAAGAACCCGAACTGCGATTCCATCTTTTCCCTATCGCCACGCGCGAACGCGTCATGGCCATTCTCTATGCCGATTCATCCGCCGCTATCGAGGCCAGCGCCATTGAGCTGGTGGCTGGCGTTGCGGGCGCGGTGCTCGACGGCATGTCCGGCCGCTCGTCTTCCCCTCCGCAACTGGTGCGGATTTCCGGGGCCGAACGAGCTACGGCGGGCATCGGCGCATGGTTCGAGCTCAGCCGCCCGGAGCAGGAGCTGCATCTCAAGGCGCAGCGGTTTGCGCGGGTGCAGGTAGCTGAGATGCGGCTCTACAAGGCCGTTGCCGTGAAGGATGGGCGCGCCCGGCGGGACCTCTATGCCGTCTTGCAAACGGAAATCGATAACGCACGCAAGCTTTTCCAGCAGGATTACCTAACGGCAACGCCGACTATGGTCGATTATCTTCATCTGGAGCTTGTTCGAACGCTGGCCAACGATGAAGTGGATCTGCTTGGGCGGAATTATCCCGGACCATTGGCTTAGAAGGATGCCGAAAAAGGCCTTCCGGCCTCCGCTCCGCTCGTGCAGACACATGGCAGCGTTGGCGAGCCGCGCGCGTGAGCAGGCGGTTCGCGGCCTTTTTCAGCAGCCTGTTAGGCGCATAGCGGGGGCTCTGGTTCTTGCCCTTGCCGTCATCTGTGGTGTCTCGCTCCATAGCCAGGTCCTCGAGACAACCGCGGAAGCCTGGCGTAAGAGTCCCTCCGCGGCTACCCGCGCCGCCGTCGTTCGATTTGCCAACGCACACCCGCAGGATCGTGATGGCGCTCTGGCGCTGCTCACGCTGGGAGCGGGTGAGGTGGACGCGGGCCAGTTCGCCGATGCCGAAAAACACCTCGAAGGTGCGGGTGCGCGGCTGCCATCTCTGGGCGATTATGTGGCGTACCTGCGGGCAATCGCCGTGTACGCGCTCAAACGGCCATCCGACGCGCTGGGGCTTCTCGACACGGTGTGGAAGATCTCGCCGGCGTCTCCGCTCGCCGGAAAGGCGGCTCTGCTGGCGGCGAAATGCCTGCTCGATCTGCATCAGCCCGAACGCGCGCTCGACCTGATTGCCGCGCATCGGGCGGAGATTCCCGACTCTTCAGCGGAACTGGCGCGGGCGCAGGCTCTCGAAGCATCCGGCAAAACCGCCGAGGCCGCGGAGCGTTATCAGTGGGTCTGGTACCAGTGTCCGCTCTCGCCTGAAGCACCCGCCGCCGAAACCGCGCTGGGACGGCTGCGCAGTTCGTCCGCTTATCCGAAAGAAAGTTCGGAGTTGTTGCTCGCGCGGGGCCAAAAGTTGATCGATGGACGGGAATACGAGCGGGCGTCGACGGAGCTGCGGGCTTCGCTTCCGCGCATGTCGGCCGCCGATCGGGAGACTGCTCGCGTGCTGATGGGCATCATTCGTCATCAGCGTCGCGATGCGGGCACCTGCGATTATCTGCGCTCTCTGCAACTGACAACGCCCGAGGCCGATGCGGAACGCCTGTATTACGTGGTGTTGAGCGCGCAACGGGCGGGCCGCCAGGCGGACGTGCGGGATGCGTTGAACCGGCTGGAACAGTGGCATGCGAAATCCAACTGGCGATTACAGACACTCCTCGCGGCCGCCAACCGGTACGCCATCGACCATCAGCCTGCCGCCGCGCAGCCCCTGTATCGAGCCTGTTTCGATTCGTTCCCCGATGATCCCCCGGCGCCAGGGTGCCACTGGAAATATGTGTGGAAGGATTACCTGGACACTCACGCGGGCGCGCGGGATGCGCTGCTGGACCATCTGCGGCGGTATCCGGGTTCGGAGAAAGCATCCGCAGCGCTGTATTTCCTCGGACGCATCGCACAAAACGGCCGCGATTTCGCTTCGGCTCGTGCGTATTACGAAGAGATCGCCACGTTCTATCCGAACGAATACTACACGACACTCGCGCAGCAGCGTCTCGAGGAGAACGGCGTGTCATCGGCGACGCGATCGGCCGCGGTGACCGCTCAACTCGCCTCGCTTCACCTGGTGGACCGGCGCGCCAGGGCCGACCTCGCCGCGAACGCGGCCACCCAGCTTCGACTGGACCGCGCGCAACTCCTGACCGAAGCCGGCCTTGACGATTTCGCCGAGGGCGAGCTGCGCTTCGCCGGGAACAACGGCACGCAGCCGCAGGTGATCGCCGTGGCCCTGGCCGAACTGGCCGGACACCGCGATACCCCCGATCTCGGCATTCGCTTCATCAAACACTATGCGCCCGATTATCTGGAACTACCGCTCAATGCCACGACTGACCGTCTCTGGAAGCTGGCGTTTCCCATCCCTTTCCGCGATGCGCTGGAGCAGAACGCGCGCTTGAGCGCGCTCGATCCTTATCTGGTGGCCGCGCTGATCCGGCAGGAGTCGGAGTTCAATCCACGGGCGGTCTCTCATTCCAGAGCTTATGGGCTGACGCAGATTCTTCCGGGCACCGGCCGTCAGCTCAGCCGTAAGATGGACCTTCGCGGCTTCCGCACCGCCATGCTTTTCACGCCCGATATCAACCTGCGCCTTGGGACTTTTTATCTGCGGCTGCTTCTGGATGAGTTGCAGGGACAGTGGGAAGAGACGCTGGCGTCCTACAACGCCGGCAAAGGCCGCGTGACCGAGTGGCTCGCTCTGGCGCAGTTCAGCGAGCCAGCCGAGTTTGTGGAGAGCATTCCCATCGCGGAGACGCGCAACTACGTGCAGACCGTGCTGCGAAACGCGGACGTGTATCGAAGACTGTACGGGCCCCGGCAAACCGAGACGGCCAGGCGCAATTAGCTCGCTGTGGCGACCAGCCCCAGGCCCGGCCGGTCCGGCAAAATCAGCTTGCCATCCACCACAGTGACGCCGGCAAAAGGATCGTTCGAGATCAGAAGATTCCCGTCGAGATCGGCGTAATCCACCAGAGGCGAAAGGTGCGCCGCCGCCGTCACGGTGCAGGAGCTCGAGATCATGCAGCCGAGCATGGTCTTCATCCCGAGGGCTTCGGCGATCTGGATTTCACGATACGCTTCCATGATGCCGCCGCACTTGTCCAGCTTGACGTTGATGCCGTCGAACACGCCCTGCAGCTTTGGAATGTCGGCCGGGTGCAGGATGGATTCGTCGGCGATTAACGGCAGCGGCGACCGCTCGTGAATCCAGTGGATGTCCTCCAGCCGGTCTGCGGGCATGGGCTGCTCGACGAACTCCACGCCTTTCTTCGACAGCCACTCGATCCTGCGCAGGGCCACTTCTTTGTCCGTCCACCCTTCGTTTGCGTCCACGCGCAAAGGCTTATCGGTGACACTGCGGACGGCATCGATGGTGGCTTGGTCGGAATCGAGCCCGACCTTGATTTTCAGCACCGCATACGGCGCGGCTTCACGGACTTTGTCGCGGGTCATCGCGGGGTTGTCGATGCCGATGGAAAACGTAGTGACCGGCGCGTCCTTAGGATCGAGGCCGAACCAACGGTACAGCGGCACGCCGAGCTTCTGTCCGGCCCAATCCATCAGGGCAATATCGAGGGCGGCTTTCGCCGCATTGGTCCGCGGAACGTCGTGCAAGACGTGCGCCATAAGCTTCTCGAATTCCCACGGATCGGAATTCATCACCAGCGGCCGCGCCGTTTCGAGCGCCGCCTGCCCGGACTTCGCGTCTTCTTTATAGCGGACGATGGGCGCGCCCTCACCGTGCCCGGTGACGCCATCGCGGGTGTAGCGCACGTAGAGGACGTCGCGGTATTCGCTGGACGACATCACCGTGGTCCAGGTATGGCGCAGCTTCAGGCGGTAGACTTCTGCTTCGAATGCCGCGCCGCTCGCGCCCGGGACAGTGGGAGCAACCGCAGCCGCGGCGGCCGCACGAAAAAGTTCGCGGCGGTTCATGTTCCCAGTTTATTGGATGCGCCGCGCAGCCACGAACAACGGAGCCCAGTGCTCGTCGTCTAAGAGATCGATCTGAATCACCGGCCGCTGCCACGGCGTAGCATCGATGAATTCGCCGTCGCCGATGTACATGCCGGTGTGGGTGATCTTATCCGCGCTGGCGCCGAAATAGAGCAGATCGCCAGGCTGGAGCCGGTCGCGTGTCACCGCCGTCATCCCCGGCCATGCCGCCTGCTGGCTGGCGTCGCGCGGAATCAAAACCCCGCGCCGGCGGCACAACATCTGGGTGAAGCCCGAGCAGTCAAAGCCGTATGTTGATGTCCCGCCCCACAAATAGGGCAGCCCGAGAAAACGGCGGCTGAACGCAATCACATCGGTGATTGTCTGCGGCTTTGGATCGGAAGTCACGTCGCCACGTTGGACCCAAACCTTGCGGCCTCCTGGAAGCCGGACCGGCAACCAGCGCGGGTCGTCATTGCGTCCCGACAATACTTCGAAACGGGCTTCGAACGGGACCGTCAGCACCGGCCGGTGCTTTGTCACATCCGCTTCGCGGTACAGATTCGCAAACAGCGATTCCACCTCGATGCATGATCCATCCTGCGCGTACGGCTTGCGCCGTAACGCCGACGACGCGGTGATCCAGCCCGTGTAGGAGTCGGCGGTCCGGATGCGCAGCCAGGCGCCTCGCCGCCCGGCGATTTGCGCATTGGCTCCGAAGATAGCCTGGGAGACGACGTCGGCATTCGCGTTCGGGCGCGCATACATGTTGGCCACCGGTACGGTGATGACGGCGCTTGCGGAGGGAGCAGTGGAACCCTGGACCATAAGGAAGGCCACGAGCAGACACAACATCTGCTTTGAGTATAAGGTGCAATGTAGGGCAGGCTCACAGCCTGCGGCGGTCTCTCGAACCGCCCGGCTTCTTCGCGGCGCGGCCTTACAAGCGGTCCGGGTTCAGGTGCAGGCCTTTGTGAATCGCGTAGAGCGCCAGCTCCAGGCGGTCGGAAACGCCCAGCTTGTCGAAGATGTTATGCAGATGGTTCTTCACCGTCTGCTCGCTGATGAACATCTTCTCGGCCATTTCCTTGTTCTTGTAGCCCTGCGCCACAAGCTGCACGATTTCCCGTTCGCGCGTGCTCAGCGGCGATCGCTCGCGCGATTTACCCGAGCCGTTGGCCGCGGCCGCTTCGGTGGCGGTAGCGAACTGGCGCATCACCGCGGCGGTAGTGTGCGAGTCGAGCCAGATTTCTCCGGCGTTCACCTTGCGAATGCTCTTGACGATGAGTTCCGGCGCGGTCTGCTTCAGCACAATGCCGGAACAGCCCAGCTTCATCGCCTGGACAAATTCATTCTTATCTTCCGAGGCCGTAAGGATAATTACCCGGGTGCGCTTGCCCGTCTGCTGCATGGCCTGCAGCGTGGAAAGCCCGTCTAGGTTGGGCATGCGCAGATCCAGAAGCAGAACGTCGGGTTCCACCTCCTGAATGATGTCCAGCACTTCGCGGCCGTCGTTAGCCTCGCCGACGATTTCAAAATCGTCCTCGAGCGAGAGCAGCTTGCGAAGGCCGTCGCGAACTATGGGATGATCGTCCGCAATGACGATGCGAATTGTGGGCTTCCGGGTATCCACCACCGGGGTCTCGTCGGGCTGAATTGTCGCCGTGCTCTCGTTCATACTATTCGTATCGACCATTTCCGGTTTAGATTCTATTGAAGTACCAGTACGGAATCAATTTGAGGTAATCCTCAGAATCCCCGGCTGAAACCTCTTAGCCTGTACTAAGCGAAACAGGCCGACATCCTTCCGCTTACTATTCCGCGACGGCGCGGTCGTGTACGATACATTACTAACTCCTCACCAGAGAACGCCTTCAAGCATACCAGAAAATCCGCTTCGGTAGTACGAAAGTACTGTTACGGGGACATGTCCGCGGCAAGCCAGCGGGCAGCCCATCATTCGAGCACGCGCTCGAACTCGGCGATAATCCGGTACCTGGCGTCCGCAGCTTCGAGATCCCAGGATGGATACTCGGGGTTCAGCGACTCCAGCCGGATGCGCGTGTGCCTCCACTCGTCATTTTCTCCGGACGTTTTCTCTCCCGATGTTCGCTCTCCGGACGCTTTCTCGCTGCGGTACCGCTTTACGGTATAGCGGTCCGTGCCGCCGATCCCGGGATCTTCCACCAGCACGAGTCGACCCTGCCTGGATCCCTCGACGCCGCCGCGGAAGACCGCCAGACTGCCGTCGGGAATGTGCGGTTCCATGCTGTGGCCCTCGATGCGCGCCACGAACATGTCCCTGGTCAGCCGCAGGTCCTCGGGAGCTTCTTCCCAGCCTTCTTCGGTGATTTCATCGTTGTCGAGGAACCTTCCGGCGGCCACGCGCAGCGAATAGCGCGGCAGATGCGTCCGGAACGGCAGCACGCTGGCGGGCACGTGCTCGCGATAGAGCCGCGCGACGGTGCGTTCCGGGCCGGCGGCCAGCACCTCACGGCGGTCCGAAAGGCGGATGGTATTGGAAAGAGAATCTCCCAGCAGGCCGATCAGCGCGCCTGCGCCCAGTTCTCGCGCTTTACGGTCGAGGTCGTCGGCCAGCGCCCGCAGCACCTCGGCGTCTTCCTCCGCGGCGATCGCGTCCCAGTCGCGGCGCAATTTCAGGTGAAGAGCGTCCCCTTCGGGTTCCAGCAGGAGGACGCCGATCGGTTCGACACCGCGGCCCGGAAGCGCGGCTTCGATCAGCCACCACGCTGCCACGCGAGTCTCGATCATAACGTCCTTATCGGAAGGCCAGCGGCTACCTGTTACAAATAATACTGCGGTTTTACGGATAATACTCCCGCCGCGCCCGCACTTTCACCAGGGGCAGGTCCACGGTCACCTTGATGCGGCGCGCCACGCGTTTCGGATCGGTGGGCGCTCCGTCAGTGTCCGGGACGTAGCGCAGGATGTACTGCGTGGTCACTTCGCCGGCCACATTGGCGATCGCCGTATACAGCCCTTTCGACAGCTCCGATGCATAACCGCCGGTGTCCGCCTCATAAACATAGTTGCCTGCGTCCTTGGGAGTCGACAAATACCCGGAGATATCGGAATAGAGCTTCTGCAGCGGCGAAACCACGCGCCCGCCGGTCTGCTCGGCCAGTTTCACCAGGTTCTGCTCTTCCGGCTGCACGTCGCCGAACGCGGAGGTGCTGACGCCGTAAATGGTCACCAGATTCCGCTGCGCGATCTCCAGCGCCTGGTCGAGCGTGTGCGTGCTGGCATTATCGTGCCCGTCGCCGATGATCACGATAATGCGGCGCGGCTCAATCGGTTCGCCCTTCACCAGATCGTGCCGGGTGCAGGCCATCCACACGGCGTCGTACAACGCCGAGCCGCCGCTGGGCCGCATTTTGCGAATTCTTTCGTTGATCTTCTCCGGGTCGGTAGTGGTCTGCACCACCAGCTCCGGCGTGCTGGTGTAGGAAAGCAGGTAACCGCTGAATTTCTTGTCGCCCGGCAGCAACGTGTAGACCATCTCGACAGCGCCGTCCTGAAAAGTCTTCCAGTGAATCGCCGACGCGCTGCTCAGGTCGATCAGAAAGCCGATGACCACCGGCTGATTGCGCTCGCGGCTGAAATACTCGATGCGCTGTTCCTTACCCTCGTCGAAGATCTGGAAGTCCTTTTTGTCGAGGTCGGAAACGAAGCGGCCTTTGTCGTCGGTGACTGTCACCGGCACGATGACCTCATTGACGTGGACCTGATAGTTGGAGTCGGGCTTAGTCTGCGCGAAAAGCGACAAAGCCAGCAGGGCTAGCGGAACAAAACGATGCATCGGGCTTCTTTCATTATAAGGAGCGGTCAGCCCTTCGCCTTCTTCACCGCTTCGGTCAGCGCGGGCACCACCTCGAAAAGGTCCCCGGCGATGCCGTAGTCGGCCACCTCGAAGATGGGCGCTTCGGGGTCTTTATTGATGGCCACGATGGTGCGGGATCCCTTCATCCCCACCAGATGCTGGATCGCGCCGGAGATGCCCACCGCGATGTAGACTTTCGGCGATACCGTTTGTCCGGAGCTGCCCACCTGCCGTTCCATGGGCAGCCAGCCGTTGTCGCATATAGGCCGCGACGCCGCCAGCTCCGCGCCCAGCGCGCGCGCCAGCTCCTCGACAATGGCGATGTTGTCCTTTTCCCGGATGCCACGGCCCACCGAGACGATGATCCCGGCGGCGGTGAGATCCACGGCGCGCACGGCTTCGCGGAACGGCTCGCCCGGTGTCGTGCGGATACTGGACGCCTCGAGATTGGGCGTGAAGCTTTCGACGGCCGGCTGGCCGGTTGCGGCATCGTCGGCCCGGAACGCGCCGGCTTGTACAGAAGCGAACCATGGTGCCGGTCCCACAGGGCGGACGTCGGAGTTGAGCTTGCCCTGGAAGAGCTGACGCACGAACACCGGCCCCCCGGCATCCACGCGAAACCCCGTGCAATCGCTGATCAGCACTCGGTCGAAGCGAGTGGCCAGTTTGGGCGCGAAGTCGCGAACGCGGTAGGTATGCGGGAAGAGGACGACATCGGGCGCTGCCCTGCGGATGAGTTGTTCCGATGCCGCCGTAAAGCCGTCAGGCGTGTAGAGCCCGAGCAGTTCGTGATTCACGGCCCACGCGCGACCGATGCCCTTCAGTTCCCCGGCGATCGCGTCTACGCCGTTGCCCAACACGGCCGCACTGGCTTCGGTGCCGATCGCTTCGGCAAGCTGCCGCGCGGCTGCGAGCGTCTCCAGCGACATTCGCAGGCTGGCGCCGCCGCGCTGATCCAGAATCCCCAGAACGCCGCTCACAGTACCTCTCTCACAAAACACGTGCCTCGAAGCGGAGTTTCTCCACCAGCTTCGCCGCCGCCTCGCGCGCGGTGCCTTCCAGCATTTCGGTCTGCTTGGTTCTCAGCGGCGCATAGACGCGCTCGATTACGGCTCGCGCCGGGCTCGTGCCGGCTTCCGCCTTCACCAACCGGATCTCCTTCGTCTTTGCTTTCTTGATCCCCATCAGCGTGGCATAGCGCAGTTTGTTGATGCCCGATTGAATCGTGAGCAGTGCGGGGAGCGGCATCTCGACATTCTGGAAAAAGCCGTCTTCCAGCTCGCGGCGTACGCGAATGCCGCCATCGGTGAGCTCTACCTGCATGACGATCGTCGCGTGGGGCAGACCGAGCACCTCGGCCAGCACCACGCCGGTCTGTCCGTAGCCGAGATCGTCCGACTGTAATCCTGTGAAGATCAGATCCGCCTTTTCCGGACCGATGGATTCCGCCAGCAGCCGCGCCAGCGCCAGCGTGTCATAACGCGCCGCAGCGTCCACTAATCCGGCGTCCGTTTCGATATGAATTGACCGGTCAGCGCCCTTGGCGAGAGCCTCGCGGATGGTCTGCGACGCGCGCGGCGGACCAGCGCACACCACCACCACCTCACCCCCGTCCTTTTCGCGGAGTTGCAAGGCTTCTTCCAGTGCGTAGGCATCGGGCTCGTTGATTTCGAAACCGAGGTCGCTCTCTTCGATCCAGCGCCCGCTCGCGTCGACGCGCAGTTGGGAATCGCGAACCGGCACCTGCTTGATGCAAACGATGATCTTCATAGGCAAACGGAATAAAGGAGGTAAAGGAAGAAAAGGGAATAAGGGGAGCGGACGCCACTCGATCCGTCAACGCGCTCCATCTATTTCCTCTACTCCCCTTACTCCCTCTATTCCGCCCATCTCTTGAACACCAGGCTCCCGTTCGTTCCGCCAAAGCCGAACGAGTTCGACAGCGCGTATTCGATCGTCATCGGCCGCGCGTGGTTGGGCACGTAATCGAGATCGCACTCGGGATCGGGGAACTCGTAGTTGATGGTCGGAGGCGCCAGTTGATCGCGCAGCGCCAGCACCGTGATGCCCGCTTCCAGACCGCCCGCGCCGCCCAGCAGGTGCCCGGTCATCGACTTGGTTGAGCTCACCGCCAACTTATACGCGTGCTCGCAGAAGCAGCGCTTGATGGCGATGGTCTCAATCTTGTCGCCAACGTCGGTGGAGGTCCCGTGCGCGTTGATGTAATCGATCTGGTGCGGTTCGATCCCCGCGTCCTTCACCGCCGCCCGCATCACGCGAAATGCGCCGTCCCCGTCTTCCGAGGGACTGGTGATGTGATACGCGTCGCCGCTCATCCCATAGCCGACGATCTCGGCCAGAATCGGCGCGCCGCGGCGCTTCGCGAACTCCAGTTCCTCGAGAACCAGAATTCCCGCGCCCTCGCCCACCACGAACCCATCGCGCTGGGCATCCCAGGGCCGGGAGGCCCTCGACGGTTCGTCATTGCGCTGCGAAAGGGCGCGCATGGCCGCAAATCCGCCGATACCCATGGGCGTGATCGCCGCTTCGGTGCCGCCGCAGATCATGACATCGGCCGCATCGCGCTGGATGATCTTGTAGGAATCGCCGATGGAATGCGCGCTGGTGGTGCATGCCGTGGCCGTGGCGGAATTCGGTCCCTTCGCGCCGGTGCGGATGGATACCTGTCCCGAAGCCAGATTCACGATGGTGGCCGGGATGAAAAAAGGCGAAATCCGCCCCGGACCCTTCTCCAGCAGCGTCCGATGCTCGCGTTCGATGATCTCGAATCCGCCGATGCCGCTGCCAATATACACGCCGGCGCGCTCGGCCCACTCCGGCGGAATCTTCAGTTTGGCTCCTTCCATCGCAAAGTCAGAGGCGGCGATGGCAAACTGAATGAAGCGCCCCATCTTCTTCACTTCCTTACGCTCGATGAACTGCGTGGGATCGAAGTTTTTCACTTCGCCGGCAATGCGGCAGGCGAAAGCGGTGGGGTCGAACTGCTCAATTGTGCTGACGCCGCTGCGGCCTTCGCGGATACCCTGCCATGTTTCGTCCGTGCCCACGCCGACGGCGCTGACCAGACCGACACCTGTGATGACAACTCTGCGAGACAAGCGATTCCCCGTGACGCCTTACGACTTCTTCTTCGCGTCGATGTAGTCGATGGCGTCCTTCACCGTGGCGATCTTCTCGGCGTCTTCGTCGGGAATATCGATGTCGAACGCCTCTTCGAAGGCCATCACCAGTTCCACGATGTCCAGCGAATCCGCGCCGAGGTCGTCGACAAAGGATGCGGTGGCGTCCACCTGGCTCTCGTCCACCCCGAGTTGCTCCACGATGATCTGCTTCACCTTCTGCTCAACTGACATGAATCCTCCCTCTCTCTGGCAAACTCCCGATTCTATCGGCGAGGCGATACGATTTCAACTATTTGCGGATGATGCGATGCTGACAGCTTCTATACTATCGGCTCCGTTGCTATGTTGTCAGTATCCGCGTGGCGTTCGCAACTGGCCCGCCTGCCCGTGCGCCATAGAATGAAGGGCCCGCGCGCCATAGAATGAAGAAAATGCCCAGGCCGCTCGTTCTCGTTTGTTCGAGTGTTCTTGCGTTAACCGGCATCGTGTGCACCGCCGATCTGCCGCCGCCGCCCGGACTTCCTCCTCTGATTGGTCAGCTTACCACTCAGGTCAGCAGGTTTTGGAACACCGCGCCGTCGTGGTATTGCCGGGAGACGCTGCGCCAGACCGGGCCGGCTGAGGGGAAGCCGGTGCACCACGGTATCCATTTCAGCGAAGAGAAGAAGCCGAATCCCCCGGAGATCGCCCACCGCGAGATTGTCTCCTGGTATGGTTTCTCGTCTTACACGGAGAATCCCGAAGCCGTGCATGAAATACGGCAGGTCGTCTCCGTGGATGGCAAGCCCGCAGCCCATGCCCAATCGGCCGACAATTTCCGCAAGCTGCTTCTGGGGCGCGACGACGGCGCCAAAGAAGAGCTCATCAGGAAGTTTCAGACGGCCACGATGAGCGACGCTCCGCTCGATTTCGGTCAGCTCGTCATGCTGTTCACACGCCGCGCCGTCGACCGATTCACATTCAGGCTTAAGGGGCCCGACTTGATTGGGGCGCAGCGTGTTACCGTCTTCGATTATTCCCAGCAGGCCGCGGGAGCCGCGCTGCACCTTGACGACGACAAGACTCTGCCTCTGGCCGGGACAGCCGCCCTGCGCGATTCCGACGGTGCGCCCGTGCGCATCACTGTGACAGCGGTTCGCAAAAACAAGAACGTAGAGATTCGTGACGAGGCCGAGGTCGATTACAGCGAAGTCGTGCAAGGCGTCATTCTGCCGGCCGCTCTGGTGCATCGCCGGTTTGTAAATGGAACGCTTCGCGCAGAGGACCGCGCGCAATACACGGACTGGAAGCCGGTTGCCGATGCGAAGGCCGGCGCGGCGAAATGACGCGGGTCGTCTACCTGCATGGATTCGCCAGCGGTCCGGCGTCGCGCAAAGCCCGGTACTTCCGCAATCTGCTGACCCCGCGGGGATTTGACGTGGAGATTCCCGATCTTGCCGAGGGGCGTTTCACTGAACTGACGATAACCGGTCAGCTTGACGTCATTTCACGAGCCTGCCATGGCCATCCTGTGATCTTGATCGGGTCAAGCCTCGGCGGCTATCTCGCGGCTCTTTACGCGGCCCGGCACCCGGAAGTGAAGCGAGTGGTGCTGATGGCCCCGGCGTTTTCGTTCGCGTCACATTGGGCTGAGACGCTCGGCGACGAGCGAATGAAGGAATGGCAGGAGACCGGCCGGTTAACAGTATTCCACTATGCCGAGAACGCCCAGCGCGACCTCGGCTGGCAGTTCATGATCGACGCCCGGCAATATGAGGCAACCCCGGATTTCTGCCAGCCCGGCCTGATCTTTCACGGCTCGATAGACGAAGTGGTGCCGGTGGCCTTTTCGGAACGCTTCGCGAAAGAGCACAAAAACGTGACTCTCCGTGTGCTCCCTTCAGGCCACGAACTGACCGACGTGCTGGAGACCATGGGGGCGGAAACAATCAGTTTTCTGGATCTCTACCGGGGATCGTGAAGCGAGAGCGGAACCACGCCGGCATAGTGTCCGAAATCAGCATCGGATGTGAAAACGGTCCAGGAACGCTCCATTGCGACAGCGCAGAGAAGCGCGTCCACTGCCGCCGATGTCACACCCTTTCTGCGGCATTCATTGGCTACGTGAGCCGCCCTCTCGAAATCCGTCAATCGAAGCGGCTCATCCGCGAATGCCCGAAGCTGGCGGCGCAGGGATTCGTACTGGGCAGGCGCGGAGATGCCGGACAGCAACTCCTGGCGAACTGGCCCGATCAGTTGCGCGCGGCTCTCTCGAATCAGCTCCTCCAGTTCCCGCACCAGCTTCGAGTCCGAATCCTGTATTCTCGATCGCCGGCGGAATGCGAGCGACCAGATGCAGGTGTCCACCAGGACTTTCATTTCTTACGGCGTTGCCGCTCCGCCTTGTAGTCCCAGTCGGGATCGAAGTCGACCGTTCCGAACAAACGGAGCGCGCCGAGCCGCTTTCGATGCGCGATGTACTCCTCCAGCGCCGCCGTTACGGCTTCCTTCTTCGTGACATGATGCCCCACTTTACGCGCCTCATTGATGAGCCGGTCGTCGATAGCAAGATTGGTTGGCATAAACAGTCCTAGCCTACACACGCCGGTGTGTAACCACGAGTGTAGCATTTCACACGCTTTTCGCGATGTCGATCAGATCGCTGAACACGCCGTATGCGGTTTGATCGACGCCCGGGGAAATGGACACCGTGCCGATGGTTCCCATCAGGTCCGTATGAAACAGGATCAGGTTCGACGTCCCATGCACGGACGCGAGAATGTCGGTGTCGTCCAGCACCTCGGCGCGCACGCGCAGGCGGATTCCCGCGGCGGTTCGCTTGGCGCGGCTGACCAGACATACTGTCTTGCGATCGTCGGCCAGCCTGCGGACCCGCTCCGGCGTCAGCTTGCCGATCCCGCGGCGGTCCACATCGAGCGGCGTCACATGAGCATCCATCAGAACGTTGGCCAGCACTGCGGTCTTCGCGGCGGCGTCCCAGCCATCGGTATCGTAGCTGGCGTCGGCCTCGGCAATGCCCAGTGTGCGCGCCTCGATGACGCCCTCTTCAAAGGACCGGCCCTCGCGCATCGCCTCCACGACGATCTTGGTTGTCGAGTTCAGCACGCCGGTGAATCCCAGCACCTGTACGCCGGGCAGGTTGTTCCGGACGGTATTGAACACCGGCGCGCCGTCCATCACTGTGGCTTCGTATCGAAACTCCACGCCCGCGGCCCGGGCCTCATCCCGCAAAGCCGCGTAGGCGTGCGCCAGCGGTCCCTTGTTGGCGGTGATGACGTGACGATGTCGCCGGAAGGCCGCGCGAATGTGGGACAGGGCGGGCTCGCCGGTGGAGGGGTTGAGCTCGGTCACCTCGATAACCACATCGGATGGCACGCGATCGAGAAACTCCTCGGCACTGGCCGCCGCCGGCCCCAGCTCGGCATCCGGCCGCAGACCGGAAGGGTTCACCACTGTTCCGCCCCGCGTGTGAATCCCGACCACCCGAAACGGGAAGACAGATCGCTTCTGATCCAGCAGCCGTGCGAACGCCCGGCCCACGCCCCCGTAGCCAATCAGCGCCACTCTCACGCGAATATCGTAACAGCGAAGTGCGCCCCCTGCCCGGTCCGTCCAGCGCCGTGAATCCTTTTCGCATGTCCCGCATCTATTCTCTTGATATCAAGGTAACTGCCATGACCACCACCAACACATCGCGCGGCATCCTCAAATCGATCCGCGCCGAAGAAACTCAGGAAGGCGCCGGTGTCCGCATTCACCGCGGCTTCCCGACCCGCAATTTCGACTATCTCGACCCCTTCCTCCTGCTGGACGAAATGGGTCCGCTGGAGTTCAAAGCCGGCCAGTCCACCGGCTTCCCGGACCATCCCCACCGCGGTTTCGAGACCGTGACCTATCTGCTGGACGGCCAGATGGAGCATCGCGATTCTTTCGGTCACCAGGGCCGCCTGAATCCCGGCGACGTGCAGTGGATGACGGCCGGATCGGGTCTGGTGCACTCGGAGATGCCCGGCGCGGATCTGGTGAAGAACGGCGGCACTTTGCACGGCTTCCAGCTCTGGGTGAATCTGCCGAAGCGCGACAAGATGACCGCTCCGAGCTATCAGGAACTCAAGGCCGTTGACATTCCCACCGCCGCGACGCCCGACGGCTCAGTCCGGGTGAAGGTAATCGCCGGCGAATCTCTGGGCCAGCGCGCGGCCATTGGAACCCACACGCCCATTCTGTATCTGCACTTCACCCTGCAGCCCGGCGCGAAACACTTGCAGGAAGTGCCGCACTCGTGGAACGCCTTCGCTTACCGCGTGGACCTCCATGAGTTCACCATTTTCGCGAAGAACGGCGATACCGTGGAACTCACCAATCCCGGCGACAAGCCCATTGACGTGTTGCTGATCGCCGGCGAGCCCATTGGCGATGCAGTGGCCCGCTATGGACCCTTCGTGATGAACAGCAAGGAAGAGATCTACCAGGCTTTCGAAGACTTCCGGGCGGGCCGCATGGGCGCCATCTCCGCCTGACCGCCCCAAAAGCCAGGGAACTCCCGGCGTTCTCATTCGTATAACGCCACAGGGAGTTCCCATGAACCTGGCATCCGACGTCCGCTTCGCTTTACGCAATCTGTCCAAAGCTCCGGTTTTCACCGCGGTGGCGGTGCTGTCGCTGGCCCTTGGCATTGGCGCCAACACGGCCATCTTCACGCTCATCGACCAGCTCATGTTACGTCTGTTGCCGGTGAAGAATCCGGCTGAACTGGTCCTGCTGGACAGCAACGGCAACCACTACGGCAACAACCGCGGCGCGAACTCCTTCTCCTACCCGATGTACAAGGATTTCGAGGCAGGCAACCAGGTCTTCAGCGGCATTCTTTGCCGCGTCGCCACGCCGGTGAGCATGAGCTTCAACGGCACCACCGAGCGCGCGGCGGGCGAGATGGTGTCGGGAACGTACTTCAACGTGCTTGGTGTTTTTCCGGCGCTGGGCCGCACCATTACGCCCGATGATGACTCCACCGTTCCGGGCCATCCCGTCGTCGTGCTGAGCTATCGCTACTGGCAGGCTCGCTTCGCGGGCGACCCTTCTATTCTTAACAAGACCATGATCGTGAACGGGCACAACTTCACCGTGATCGGTGTGGCCGCGCGCAGGTTCGACGGCATCGAGCCGGGTTCGGTCACCCAATTGTTTGTCCCCGTCACGATGAAGGCCTGGATCATGGCCAACGTCCCCGGCATGGAGGAACTGACTGACCGCCGCGCCGCGTGGCTTCAGATTGTCGGACGCCTGAAGCCTGGCCTCAGCCGCGAGCGTGCCAAAGCCTCCATGCAGGTCCTGTTCCACCAGATCATCGAGCAGGAAGCGAAAGACCCCATGATCGCGCACGCGTCCGAGTATGACCGCAAGCAGTTCCTGAAATCGACCATCGATCTGCTGCCCGCCGCCACCGGACGCTCCTTCCTGCGCTATCAGATGTCCCGCCCGCTCGGAGTGCTGATGGCCATTGTCGCGCTGGTGCTGTTGATCGCCTGCGGCAATGTGGCGAATCTCCTGCTTGTGCGCGCAGCCGGGCGTCAGAAAGAGATCGCCGTGCGCCTTGCTCTGGGTGCGAGCCGCTGGCGGATCATGCGTCAGTTGCTGGTGGAGAGTGTGCTGCTCTCGCTCACCGGTGGAGCGGTGGGTGTCGCTCTCGCATGGGGCGGCGCGGCCGCTCTGCTCGGCTTCCTGCCCCAGGGCAGCACGCCGCTTGGCCTCTCTGCCGCGCCCGATACGCGCATCCTGCTGTTCAGTTTTGCCGTAGCGCTGATCACCGGACTGCTCTTCGGTCTGGTCCCCGCACTGCAAGCCACCAACCCCGACGTTGCCCCCACGCTCAAGGATCAGGCTGCCGCGGTGGCCGGCGGCGGACACGCGCGCGTTCGCAAATCGCTGGTGGTCGCTCAGGTGACGCTCTCCCTTCTGCTTCTGATCGGCGCGGGCCTGTTCATTCGCAGCCTGCGGAATCTTCGCGACGTTGGCCCTGGCTTTTCCGCCAGCAACCTCATCTCCTTCACCGTCGATCCTTCGCTCAACGCCTACAGCGGCCCCCGTTCGCTCGCCTTTTTTCGTGAACTGAACCGCAATCTCAGCGCCACACCCGGCGTGCAATCGGCGGCGCTCGCCATGCAGGCAATTCTTCAGAACGACGAATGGGACAGCACCGTCAATGTGGAAGGGTACACATCGAAGCCGGGTGAGGATATGAACCCGCAGTTCAACGCCGTCAGCCCCGCATACTTCGCAACGCTGGGCGTACCGCTGCTGGAAGGGCGCGATTTCGATACGCGCGACACCATTACCATCCCGCACAAGGGTCTCCCGTTTCCCATTCCCAACGTGATCATCATCAACCAAAAGATGGCCCGCTACTATTT
>Ga0326727_10010439_pt1 | contig 22121 bp, 22 predicted proteins | sample MB2enrmetagenome_FD_207643 | JGI IMG/M metagenome (GOLD analysis project Ga0326727, IMG submission 207643) | Lab enriched peat soil microbial communities from McLean, Ithaca, NY, United States - MB29MY | ecosystem: Environmental > Terrestrial > Soil > Wetlands > Peat | place: USA: New York...
TCGTTCAAGAACACGCCTGAAAACCATGAGTACCTGAGCGGCCTCATCATGCAATTCATGGAATACCCGTTGGTGCTGGAAGTGCGCCATGGCTCATGGAACAAGCCGGAGGTCTTTGAATGGCTGGCTGGGCTGGGAGTGGGCTTCTGCAACATCGATCAGCCCGTCATCGGGCAGTCGATCGCTCCTAGCGCCCACGCGACCGCCCCTGTGGGATATGTCCGCCTGCACGGCCGCAACTACGATCACTGGTTCACCTCCAACGAGCATCCCGAGGAACGTTATAATTACTTGTATAACCAAGCTGAATTGGAACCATGGGCGGAACGCACCCGGAATGTCGCTCGCAGCGCCGAACTGACTTTCGTTATTACCAATAACCATTTCGAGGGCAAAGCCATCGCTAACGCCCTCCAGTTGATCGCCCTGCTCAGAAACCAGCGCGTCCGCGTACCCGAAACCATGCTCGAGTCCTATCCGGAGTTGGAGAAAATCGCCGCCCCAGAAACAACCCTCACCCTGCCCAAGCAGTCCGACCTTCTATTTGCGTCAGGCAATCCAGGCAACTCCGAAGAATCAGCGCGGAAGAGTAATTGACAGTATCCAACTCTCACTGATAGCATGTTTTTAGCCTAGTAGCCCGAGTGGCAGAGGCATGGATATCGCGTTTGCAGTTGCTTGGACTTTCTGCCTTCTGCTTTCTGCCTTCAGACACTTGAGGTCCCCGTCGTCTAGCCCGGCCTAGGACATCGCCCTTTCACGGCGGTAACGCGGGTTCAAATCCCGCCGGGGACGCCACATCCTTTCAAGGACTTACGCCAGCTTCGCCTGAAACTCGCGGTACAACGACGGGCACCCCTCCGCTGTCTTGCATCCAATTTGACCGGCTCGCGCTGCCTCACGAGACGAGTGCCCGCCCGACGCTCACTTCGCTGCACGCATTCTTGCCTGCTCCAACGCCTCCTTGGCAGCCGCCAACGGCTTTTCCACACGGCTGACAACGTCGGGTCCAAATTGGTTCTTGAACCAATCCAGCTTCTGCATGGCGGCGACGGTTTTCAGAGTGCGCTCAATGTCGGCGAATGCGCTGCCTTATTGCAGCGCGGCCGACGAAGGACGGGGAAAACGACTTGACGGATTCGCTATTTCCAGTATAATGGAAGTATGATAGCTCATGACGACGCTGAACAAGTCATACGCTATGCCGACATGTTTGCAGCCATGGGGGCCGAGCCACGACTGCGCATCATGCAACTCCTCCTGACGGCCCATCCTCAGGGGCTGGTGGTGGGCGACATTCAAGATGAACTGGGAATCCCTGCTTCCACTCTGTCCCATCATCTCGACAAGCTCAAAAACGAGGAATTGGTCAAGGTACGGCGCGAGGGCACCTTCCTCTGGTACACGGCGAACACCGAGGCCCTCCAGGAACTTCTTAACTTTCTCTATGCGGAGTGCTGTACCCGCAACAAAGCGGTTAAACCCGGCGACCTTGTCTTGATTGTGCAAGCTTCAAAGGGAAGCCCGGAAAGGAAAAACAAATGAGCACAGAAAACATTAAGGAAGCGGTGAAAGAGAAGTACGGACAGGCTGCCCTACGCGTTATCCGGGGCCGGAGTTCGTGCTGCGGCACGACTCCTGCACTGGAAGGCTGTCCTGACCCAATCACATCCAACTTATACGACGGCAGTCAAACTAGCCAGATTCCTGAGGAAGCTCTCCTGGCTTCGCTGGGGTGTGGAAACCCGACCGCTCTGGCCGAGCTAAAGCCTGGGGAGACCGTGCTCGATCTCGGATCAGGCGGCGGTATTGACGTGTTGTTATCCGCCAAGCGAGTCGGTCCCACCGGCAAAGCCTACGGCCTGGACATGACGGATGAGATGTTGGCTCTTGCCCGAGAAAATCAACGAAAGGCTGGAATTCCGAATGTGGAGTTCTTGAAGGGGGAAATCGAAGATATTCCGCTGCCTGACAACTCCGTCGACGTCATCATCTCGAATTGCGTCATCAACCTCTCTGCCGACAAGGATCAAGTTTTGAGGGAAGCATTTCGGGTGCTGAGGCCGGGTGGACGATTCGCAGTTTCCGACATCGTGGTGCGCGGCGAGGTCCCTCCTGAGATTCGGCGCAACATGGAGCTATGGGTGGGCTGCATGGCCGGGGCACTGGAAGAGAGCGAGTATCTCGCGAAACTCACTGAAGCGGGTTTTGAGGCGGTCAGCATCGAACCGACGCGGGTCTACCGGGTTGAAGACGGGAGCGAATCGCTTTCGTGCCAGGGAATGGACGTGGAGGCGATCGCACCGCTCGTCGATGGCAAGTTCATGAGCGGCTTCGTGAGGGCGAAAAAGCCAAGCCTGCCCGCCTAACAACCTGGACGCTGCGAAACTAACGCCATCATCAAAAGATACGCCTGAGGTAGCGCGGGTGAGAGTACTTATCCTTTGCACCGGCAATTCGGCTCGCAGTCAAATGGCGGAAGGGTTACTGCGCCATGACGCAGGAACTGTCTACGACGTTTTCAGCGCGGGCACAAAACCAACCCACGTGCGACCTGAGGCAATCACCGTGATGCAGGAGGCTGGAATCGATATTTCCGGCCACCGCTCCAAGTCCGTGGATGAGTTCGCAGGACAGAACTTCGATTACGTCATCACGGTCTGTGATAATGCCAAAGAGAGTTGCCCCATCTTCCCGGCTAAGACACAGCGTATTCACTGGAGTATCGAGGATCCCGCCGCCGTGCAAGGCTCCGAAAAAGAAAGGCTGGCGGCGTTTCGGCTTGCCCGAGACGAGCTGCGAGCGCGGCTTAAGGCCTTCGCTCAAGGTCATAGAGAAGGGCTATGTTGAAGGCAACAACAATAGACTCTCGTTCCTGGCTGTCAGCGCCGGAAGTTTGTCCTGACGCTGCCTCGAGCAGGGAATCGGGATTTCTTCTTGCGGCGGGAGGGGAGAAGCTCACGGCTGATGGCCTTGAGGAAGCCGCGCCCCCAAAGGCCGATTAGCAGCAAGGCCCCGAAAAGCAACACGGCGTCGAGGCTGGCGCGGTCCCGGGTCCAGTAAACGCCTTCCTGCACGTTCAGCCAGATCGAGAACTCGTCCAGAGTGAGGGCGGCGCCGACACCGTAGAGCAAGGACATCAATCGGCTGGCAAGGAGAGAGGACGACTTGCTGCCGGTGCCTACTTCAATCAGCCAGCCAAACCCCACAGCCAGCAGGAGGAGAATCCCCCAGACCAAGTGATGCACATGCGTGCCGCCTATGTACAGGTACCGAAACGGACCGATCTTGCGGGAGGCCAAGAACGCCAGCAAGCGGGCCAGGGTGAAGGTGGTAAAGAACCCGACCGCGGCGAGGAAAAGGCGACGTCTGGGGCGGTCGGGGACATGTTGGTGAAAAAGCTCGCCCACGCGCGGAATGTACAGAACCAGCAGGACGGCAGCAGTGGCGACGATAATCGAAATAGTGAGCAGCCAGGTTGTGGGCGACATAAGCGCTGCATCTCCTATGCGGCTTGGCGAAGCACGTTCTCTGCGTCATAGGGCAAGAACCTGAAACACGGCTGGCAACCCGGTGGTGACGGCGCCTCCAGCGATGACAGCCGCCAAAACCAAGTCAGGGCAGCATCGCGTTCAACGCGAGCGAGATTGTACCATGCAATCCCGACTGCCTGGGAGAAACGGTGCTAGGGGAGAAACGTTGCCAGGCACCGTATCCGCCTTCCCCTGACGGCATACCACGCTGGCCTCTTTTCTGATAAGGATACCGGACACTGTTTCCGTTTCTCTCGAATCGGACGTTAATCTTTGAATCAGGTCAAGATGGGGAGTCTAATGCAGAGTCGCCAGCGAGCAGTTTCATCACCGCGAGGGCGCCGTCGCGAGCGGAGTGGGGGCGCGCCAGATCGCGAACCCTGTTGCGAAGACCTTCAAGCTTCGAAGGCTCTGCCAACAATGAGGTAATGATCGGTGCCAGATCGTCAGGTTTCTTAATCCAGATTCCTGCTCCCCATTTTTCGATCCAGCGGCAGGTGCGCTCCTCGTTGCCGGGTAGGGGATTGAACGCCAACATCGGCAGCCCGCAGGCAAAGCCCTCGTTGAGCGTGCCACCGCCGGGTTTGCTGATCATCAAGTCGGAAGCGACCATCCATTCCTGGACGTTGTCGATCCAACCCAACACGCGGACCTGCGGCAGGTGTCTACAGTGTTCTCGCAGGCGTTTCTCGATCCGCCGGTTGCTGCCCGCAAGAAGAACCACCTCCAAATCGGCTCGGACCTTGAGGATTTCCCTCAGGATGCGCTCAGGGATGCCAAACCCCTGGCTCCCCAATGAGAGCAAGATCTGGATGGCGTCCGCTTTGACGCCCAGCTTCTCGCGAGCCACCGCGCGCGAGGGTGGTGAGGCGAACGCCGGGTGGATGGGTTGTCCGGTCGTCACCACCTTCGAGGCAGGTGCGCCGGCGCTGACGAGTTCGGCGGCGAGATCCGGATGGGTCGTAAGGAACAGGTCAACTTCCGGCTGCACCCAGGCGCGGTTGAAGTCCATCAACTCCACACCCACCAGCAGAAAGTCAGCGTGCGCCTCCCGCTTACACAAGGCGGCGAGTTCGCAGGCGCCGACCTCGGTAGCAATGACGGCGCCCGCAGCGTAATCACGGAGGAAGCGGAATAGAGGCGGAGCCCCGCGCCGGTAGAGCCAATTGGGCCCGGTCGATTCGGACTGAGACTGCTTGCTCTCAATCCACCGCCACAGGCTCGGCCAGAGGGCAAGTGGAATCACATAGGAATTGTAATAGGCGCGGAACCACGCCGTGCAATGCTGGAGCGTATCGACGACCTCCGCATCGACGCTGGGGCGGAGATCTCGAAAGGCCTGTCGCAGGGCCGCTGCGGCTCGCGCATGCGCCGCGCCGTGCGACATGCTCAGGATCAGAATTCGTGGATGTGTGGCCACGGTTTTAGGGTTCCTGGCAGGACAGGAATTGATTCTGCGGCTTTACATTCTGTGCTCGACCGCTTACCATCGCGGATTACCGATATGGAACTCTTCATCCTTGGCGCCGGCATGGGAATCGTGGGAGGACTGTTTCCCAACCCATTGCACATGATCGCTCTGACCCAGGTGGCCTTGGGCCGATGGGGGCGTGCGATATTCGTGCTGCTGGGGCCGCCACTGGTCGTTGATGGAGCCTTTCTTCTCGTCACTCTGTTTTTCTACCGTTGGATCCCCTTTGGCATCGTCCACTATATTGCCTACGTTGGGGGAGCAGTCGTGATCGGCTTTGCGACCTACGCCCTCTGGGGAATGCGCCGCACAACCGAGGAAGCGATGGCGAATTCCGCAGTATACACCTTCGCGGGCGTCACCGTAGCCACGCTGGCGGAGGTGGCGGCTCCTGGAACCTGGGTTTATTGGATCACCATCGCCGGACCGATTCTCGCCGAGGGCCGGGCACACGGTTATGGGCGCGTGGTGCCTTTCTTCGTCGGCAGTATGGTCGGATACTACGGGGCGGCGATATTCTCCACGGCGGTCATGGCGTGGGGCGCAGGCCTGCACAAACGCTTTAAACAGCATCTAATCCTGGCAGCAAATATCCTGCTTTTGCTGATGGGCGTTTCCTACCTTTTGCGCGCCTACCTGAAGTAGTGTGCCCCCAGCGCTTCTACTCCTAAGCGGACATTCCACGACCCTTCGGCTCGCCACCTTGCATGAACATGGCTCCACCCGTGACGCCGTCGGCGAAAACTGCGGTCTACGCACCGGCCCCGCAACACTTCTTGTATTTCTTTCCGCTGCCGCAGGGACAGGGACCATTCCGTCCCGGGCGCGAGTGCGGTTCGGCTCCCTGCCCGCGCTGTCGCAACATCTGCATGACATTCGCAGGCGCACGGCCTTGCCTGAGTTCGGACGCCATCAACTGCATGTGGGGATCGATATGTTTAAAGAAGAGCTTATATCCTGTACACGAATAATTGAGGCCCCACTCACCGTCGGGCGTTCTCGTGAACCGGTGCTTGGGGCATTCCCCGTTGCACGCAAAGCGGACTTCGCACTCCCGGCAGTATCGCGGCAAGCTGTCGCGCTTATCCAAGCCGAAGCGGCGCTGTTGCCCGGAGTTGACCAGGGTGGCAAGTGCCTGCTCCCTGATGTTTCCCAACCGGTTCTCCGGATATACGTAATGATCGCAGGAGTACAAGTCGCCGTTATGTTCAATGGCCATGCTCTCGCCGCAGGTCTCGCGAAATACGCATAGGCTTTGCGGCATCCCCAGCCAGCTTTCCAGTGCCACATCGAAGATTTGGACGAAATACCGCGCCATGTCCCGACGCACCCATTCGTCGAAAATCTCGCACAAGAATTTGCCGAACTGCAATGGTTCCACGGACCATTCGGAGACCTCGGCCTCCGCCTCGTAGCGGGGACCGATCAAAACCAAGCCGTGAGGATCGGGAGCTTTGGCCACCCTTTCTACGATGGGTATGAACTGCATATACGTGCTTCCCACTTCCTTTAAAAACCGGTAAACCTCGCGTGGGCGGCGGGAGTTCCGGCAGTGGACCACGGTGAGCGTGTTGAATTCAACTCCATGCTTCTTGAGATATTCGAGGCCCCGCAGAACCGCGCCAAAAGTGGGCTGATCCCCTTTGTTGACGCGATAGCAGTCGTGAAGCTCAGCCGGGCCGTCAATGGAAAGCCCCACCAGGAAGTGGTTCTTCACCAGGAACTCGGCCCACGTGTCGTCCAGCAGGATGCCGTTGGTCTGGAAGGCGTTTTCAATTCGCTTGCCGTTCGCATACCGCTCCTCCAGTTCGACGACCCTGCGGAAGTAGTCGACACCCAGCAAGGTAGGTTCTCCGCCTTGCCACGCAAAGCTGATCGTGGGCGCGTCCTGCGCCTCGATGTACTGGTGGATGTAGCTCTCCAGCACGTCATCCGGCATGGCCCAGGACGCGGTGGCGGGATAGAGATTCTCCTTTTCGAGGTAAAAGCAGTACCGGCAATTCAAGTTGCAGATTGGCCCCACCGGCTTTGCCATGACGTGAAAGCCCGGCGAGCGTTGAGGCTCTGCTGACTCCGCTCCGGCGGGGGAGTCTGGTCGGTTCGCGATGTTTTCCAAATCAGTCGACATCTGTTTGGTGTGGCGAAGCGTTCACCACAGAGACACCGAGACACAGAGAAGATTCCATCCATCTCTTCAATCTCTTTAATCCTCGGTGCCTCAGTGCCTCAGTAGTTCGAAAATTCTTCACAGCTTGGCGTCAGTGTCGTGGTCACCAGTCTCCTTGCGAAGCTCACGGATCCGTTGGCGAAGATCCCGAGTTAGAGTTGCGTACCGGGTCTCGCCGTAGAGGTTGTGCAGTTCGCTCGGATCTTCCTGAAGGTCGTAAAGCTCGAATTCCTCCGGCGACTCATAGTAGTGGATCAGCTTGTAGCGCTCGGTCCGCACGCCGCGGTTCTTGCGAACATCGTGCGGCCCCGGGTACTCGTAGTACTCGTAGAGCCAGTCTTTGCGCCACGACTGCGGCTCCTCTCCCTTGAGCACTGGCACCAGGCTCCGGCCCTGGACTCTGTCCGGAATTCGCAATCCTGCCAGTTCAAGGAAAGTCGGCGCGATATCCGTGTTCAGCACCATCTGCCGCGCGCTTGAGCCAGGTTGGATCCAGCGGGGGTAGCGAACGAGCATGGGCGTACGAATCGAGGGCTCGTGCATGAATCGCTTGTCGTACATTCGCCATTCGCCCAGAAAGAAGCCGTGATCCGAGCTGAACATCATCACCGTGTCATCAAGCTGGCCCAGATCGCTCAGAGCCTGGAAGAGCTTTCCAAGATTGTCATCGACGTCCGCGATTCCAGCATAATAATCCTTGACAATCTCTTCGAGCGACCTGGCGCAGTTATCCCTGGTCTCACTGTGCTTGGTGTACGGCCCGCCAATTTTGTTATCCGCGTCCGCAAAGGCTCGGGGCTTTCCGGGGTAGCCTTTCAAATCGTCATCAAAGGTAGCGGGCTTGGGAATGGTGACGCTGCTGTACAAATCAAGATATCGCCGTGCCCGGAAAAAGGGAGCGTGCGGCGACTGAAACCACAGGATCAGGCAGAACGGCTTTTCACGCTTCCGCTTGAGCCAGCGTATGGCGCGTTCCGCCACCACATCGTCAACGTATCCTTCATAAACCTCGTTTGACTCAATCTTGCCGCGTGAACCCGCTTGAATCCGCGGCCAGAAATAGTCTGCCGCTGCTCCGGGAAAACCGAAGTACTCGTCCCACTGCCGCTCTCCCAGCCGGCCAACGTGCGCTTTCCCAAACAGAGCCACCTCGTAGCCCGCCCCCCGCAGCAAATCCGTAAACATCGGGACATCCGAGGGAATCGCGCGGCTGTCCTGGTTGTCGATGCACCTAGTGGTGTGGGAGTAGAGCCCCGTGAGCGCGGAGGCCCGGGACGGCAAACAGAGGGCATTCACCACGAAGGAGTTATGAAACTGCATTCCCTCGCGCCCGATGCGGTCAATGTTGGGCGTCTGGAGAATGCTGTTGCCGTTCAGGCCCAGGGCGTCGGGACGGTGCCCGTCGGTAGCGATGAAGATAAAGTTCGGGCGGGGCGTTTGCGCCGCGGCTCCTGCAACATCCTGCGGTGAAGCGGACCCAAGTGCCAGCGCGCTTACAGCCCCGGCTCCAGCCTTTATGAACGCCCGCCGCGATGACTTGCCTTCGTTGTCGTCCATGCCTCCTCCAGTCATCCTGGCCCGCACCCAGCCCCAGACGGAGCAACGCCCGCCTTCAGCTTACAACACCGGGGCAAGTTCAGGAACTTGATTATCGGAAGAGCTGAAAGGTCACTTCTCCGCTAAGGCCATCTTCAGTCAATGTACCCGGCCTGCCCCAACCGTCCAACCAAATTAGAGAAGGCTCCGCACGGTTCTTTCGCATTTTTCGCTTGACAAGCTCAGAGACCCATGCTAGCCTATTACCGTGTCGTGTAGCGGGCACATTGTCGCAGGCCGGTGCGGACGCGCCGGCGAGCTCGACGGAACAGAATGCTCCCGGCCAAGGGAAGAAGAGGGAAATGCAGAAAAACATCGAGACCGTGGGAACGAAGCTAAGAACTACTTGAAAACAAAGGATATGACTTTTTTGAATGCTACAAATTGTGCGCGTTTTGCACGCAAATCAGCGCAAATCAGAGCTAAAGAGGAGCGAAAACCGCACGTTTTGTGAAAACGAACCAAAGCCATGAGCCGAAAAATACGATCCGTGAAGTGACACATAGTCGACTACACGAGCTTCACATTTGCATAGCTGGCCCCGCGCACAGCTCCGGTCTCCCCCGGGCACCGCGTCGCCGGGCTTTGGAGTGGTATTGAAGATAATCCCCAACCTCTGGACGTGCAAAATGAACCGAACCGTAAGTGTTTTGCTTCCTGTTGCGCTCGCCGGACTGCTCTTGAGCAACACCACCCGCGCTCAGGAATCGGCGAAGGCATGGGCTTCTTTCGAATACCTCATCGGTGACTGGGTTGGCGAGGGCGGAGGACAGCCGGGCCAGGGAACCGGCGGGTTCACATTTCTGCCTGATCTTCAAAACCACATTCTGGTGCGTAAGAATCACGCGGCTTATCCGGCCACGAAAGACCGGCCGGCTTTCACACATGACGATTTGATGGTGGTCTATCGAGACTCGGATAATGCGCCTCCTAGAGCTGTTTATTTTGACAGCGAAGGGCACGTAATCCACTACTCGGTGACCGCCTCCGCCGACCACAAAACGATTGAATTTGTGAGCGAGGCGTTGCCTTCCAGTCCCAGGTATCGCTTGACTTATTTTGTGACGGGCGGCGGTGCTTTGACTCTCAAATTCGAAATTGCGCCTCCAGGCAAACCGGACTCCTTCTCAACTTATATTGAAGCCAAAGCCAAGCGAAAGTAATGACGCCGGCAAACTCGGCTTGACAGAACTCGTGTTGTTTGAGACTATCTAAGTTCGATACCGAATCAGGGCATCGAAAACCAATATGGATGACAAAAGCCTTTACTCAGGGCTGATCCGTCTGCATATTCTCCACCACGCCGCCCAAGAGCCTCTGTACGGAATTTGGATCGCCGAGGAACTGTGGCGGCACGGCTACAAGCTTAGCGCCGGCACACTTTACCCGATTCTTCACGGTTTGGAGAGCAAGGGTTATTTGCGTTCCCGCGAGGAGCGCAACGGCAAAGTTGCAAGGCGGGTTTACACAATAACGCCGCTCGGCAGAAAGGCGCTCCGCGTAGCCAGGAAACGCGTGCACGAGCTGTTTGGAGAAATGTTCGGTGTGATGGGTTGAGAGCCATATCAGTCTGTCTTCTGAGGTAAAAACTTTATGCGCCGGAATTTCGTTCCGGAGTTATCCGCCTTGGTTCTGATATTCGTTCTAGGGCGAGGCCTCGTGGCACAGATGGGCCGGCCGCCTGCGCATGCCTTGACTCTCCAGGACGCGCTTGACTACGCTCTCCAGCACTACCCTGCCGTCCGCGCTTCGCTCGAACAAGCGGCGGCGGCGCGCGCCGGTATACCGCTGGCACGAACCCAATATCTTCCCTATTTAAGCGGAGTCTACCAGGAGGGCCGCGCCACACAGAACCAGGTGGCCGGCATTTGGCTTCCTACATCCATCACGCCCACGGTTGAAGGGCCCGTCGGCGGGTCTTCCAGCGGGCAGAGCTATTGGAACAGTCAAGCCGCGGTGCTTTTCTCCTGGGAGCCAATCGACTTCGGCCTGCGCGCGGCTGTCGTGGGAGGAGCGAAATCCGCAGCGGACAAGTCAACTGCGGACGTGGCGGTGACGAAACTCCAGGTGGCGACCGCGGTCGGCGATTATTTTCTAAGCGCTCTGGCGAGGCATCAGGCGGCCGTGGCGGCGCAGGCCAATGCGGACCGCTGGCAGGTTTTCGTCAAGTCCGTTCACACGCTGGTCGACAACGCCCTGAAGCCGGGGGCCGATGCCTCACGTGCCGACGCTCAACTCGCTCTTGCCAAGACCCAGTTGTATCAGGCGCAGGCGGGAGAACAAGCGGCTTTAGCCACACTTGCGGCGCTTATGGGCATGGCCGGCACTGAGGTCCAACCGGAGGCAGGGAATCTGGTTCAACTGCCGCCCGCGGACGCGTTGCCGCGCGCGGCACCGGCCGATAACCCACTGGCGCGGGATCAACTGGCCGCGGTGCGGCAGGTGGAGGCGCAGGAAAAGGTGCTGAACCGGACGGACTACCCACGGATTTTTCTCGGAGCTGAGGCTTTCGGACGAGGCAGCGAGATTCCTAATAACGGATCGATCGCCGGCAATTGGGATGGGTTGGCGCCCGGACGGGGAAATTGGGTGACGGGGCTGACGATTACCTTCCCAAATGTTTTCGATTTTAGAGTCGTGAGTGCACAAAAGCAGATCGCCAAGGCCAATGAGCGATCGCAGCGGGCGCTTTATGACAGAACCATTCAGGACGTAACCGGCCGGCTCCAAGCGGCGCTGGCTGAACTGAAGAGCGCTCAACTGGTGGCGCAGCAAACGCCCGTTGAGCTGGCTGCGGCGCGCGCGTCGGAGACTCAATCGCGTGCGCGTTACGCGGCGAGCCTCGCAACTCTGGTTGAAGTGGCTGACGCCGAGAGTCTCCTGGCTCAAGCGGAGATGGACGATGCGGTTGCCCGGCTGAATGTGTGGCACAGCCTTTTCAATGTGGCCTCAGCGCAGGGCGACTTACAGCCATTCTTAAGTGTGTTGCGAGGTTCTAATCCGTGAAAGGATCGGGAGATCGGGAAATCGGGTGAACAAAAGCGTCGGATGATCTTCAGCTTGAGCAGACCATGAACACATTCCACGCGCCATACTCTTTGTTCACCAAATCACCCGATCTCCCGATTTCTTCGCCGGAGGTCCTAAGTTATGTGGCTGATTCGCGCGGCATTGAGACGCCCGATTGCCACCTTGGTGGCGGTGATCACTGTAGCGCTCTGCTCCGTTCTGGCCGTCACGCGGATGCGCATCGATATCTTCCCTAACCTGAATTTCCCGGTGATCTACGTCGCGCAGCCCTATGGGGGGATGAGTCCGGCGCAGATGGAAGGCTATCTCGTCTACTACTACGAATATCACTTCCTTTACATCAACGGGATTCAGAGCGTCGAGGACAAGTCGATTCAAGGCAACGGCATTTTGAAATTGACCTTCTATCCCGGCACGGACATGAGCCAGGCCTTGGCGCAGACCATATCCTACGTGAATCGCGCCCGCGCATTCATGCCGCCCGGAACAGTCGCGCCTTTCGTGATCCGCTTCGACGCTGGCACCGTGCCGATCGGGTATATCGTGTTTTCCAGCGAGACTCGCACCCTCGGCCAAATCCAGGACTTGGCTCTTAACCGCGTGCGGCCGGCCTTCGCCACGCTTCCCGGCGTCACCTCGCCGCCACCCTTCGGAGGCAACCAACGCACCATCGTCGTCACGGTGAATCCGGATCGCCTGCGATCCTACAACATGTCGCCCGACGAAGTCGTGCAGGCCATCAATAATGGCAATACTCTCCAGCCCGCCGGAAATGTACGCATCGGCAGTCTGCTTCGCATCGCTCAGAGCGATGCTATTACACCCAACATCCAGGCTCTTGCGGACCTGCCAATACGGACCGGCGCCGGCCCCACCGTCTACCTCCACGACGTCGGCGTAATCCAGGACAGCACGGACATCCCCACAGGATACGCGCTCGTTAACAGCCGCCGCGCGGTCTACATCCCCGTTACCAAGCGTCCCGACGCGTCAACGGTCGTGGTGGTAAATGAAGTCAAGAAGAGCCTGCCGTATTTCCAATCTCTGGTTCCCGAGGATATCAAGGTCACTTACGAGCTCGACCAGTCTCAGTACGTCACGGCTGCGCTGAGCGCCGTGACCCGGGAAGGACTGTTCGGAGCCCTCCTGACCGGCCTTGTAGTTCTGTTGTTTCTCGGCGATTGGAAGAGTTCGTTTATCGTCATGACCACCATCCCGTTTGCGCTTTTAACTTCGGTGGTGGCCTTATGGCTTACGGGGCAAACCATCAACGTCATGACGCTGGGAGGGCTGGCTCTGGCGGTCGGTATCCTCGTTGACGAAGGTGTCGTCGAAATCGAGAACATTGATAGCACGCTTCAGCAGGAGCCTAGCCTGCAGCCCGCCCGCAGCGTGCTCCACGCGACACAAAGAACCGTCTTGCCCCGCTTTCTATCCATGCTCTCTGTGGTTGCGGTTTTTGTTCCCTCATTTCTAATGTCCGGCGTTGCGCAAAACCTGTTCGTGCCTCTTTCGCTTGCTGTGGCCTTTGCGATGATTGCCTCCTTCCTGCTTTCGAGTTCCTTGCTGCCCGTGTTATTCCTTTGGGTACACCGCAACCTCGAAAGGGGCCGCAAGGCCCTTATCGCGGGGCAATGGGACTTTGATAGGCTTCGAGATCGCTGGGGTGCGTTCCTCACTCAGGTTGGGAAGCTTCGCTGGCCGGTTCTGGTGGTTTACGCCGGGATGGTGCTCGCTATTATCCTCCTGCTGGGTCCGCAGCTCGCCCAGGAACTGTTCCCCAGCGTGGGCGCCACCCAGTTCCGACTGCGTTTCGATGCCCCCACAGGCACACGAGCGGAGGAGACGGAGCGACTGGTGACGGGGGTTCTGGATGAAATCCGCCAGGCTGCGGGAGCGCAGAATGTGCTTATCACTCTGGGCTACGTTGGAACGCAGGGGGCAAGCTATCCGATCAACACAGTGTTCCTTTGGACGAGCGGACCGCACGAAGCGGTCATTAACGTTGCGCTTCGGCCTGAAGCTCATATCGACCTGGGAGGCTTCGAAGAAAAACTCCGCCAGATCCTGCCGCCGAAATTTCCGGGATCGTCGTTTTCCTTCGAGCCCGGAAACCTGGTTGACCAGATCATGAACTTTGGGGCGCCCACTCCTGTCGAGCTGGCAGTGGCTGGACCGAACCTGTCTGCCAGCCGTGCTTACACGGAGCGGTTGCGAAATGAAATGGGAATGATCGCCGACGTGCGGGACTTGAAATACGAACTCCCCCTCGATTATCCGAGTGTGAATGTAAAGGTCGACCGCGAACTGGCGGGGCAGTTCGGTGTAACGACTGCGCAGGTGGCCCGGTCGCTCTCGGAGGCGACCTTTTCGAGCCGTTTCACCAGCCCGAATTATTGGGCTGATCCGAATTCCGGCATTGCCTATCAATTGCAGGTGCAGTACCCCCAATCAAGAGTTACATCGCTCGAAGATGTCCAGAGCATCCCCGTCATGCCGGGGCAGTTCCAGCACCCGTTGATCGGCGATCTGGCCAGCGTCGAGGACGGCACGATCATGGGTGAATACGACAGGCGCAACGGCTTTCGCATGTTGACCCTTTCAGCGAATATGGCAGGTCACGACCTGGGTAAGCTGGCGAAAAGCCTCGATGCCGCCATTCGGCGCGCCGGAGCGCCACCCCGCGGCACCACCGTTCAAATGCGAGGCCAGATTGCGCCCATGCGAGAGACATTCACCAACCTTGCGGTTGGCGTGGGGCTGGCAGCCTTGGTCATCTTCCTGTTGCTTGCAGCAAACTACGAGTCTTTGCGCCTCGCCTTGGTGGTGCTGACGACGGCGCCCGCCGCGATCGCCGGAGTAATCTTGATGCTTCTGGCCACCCATACTACGCTGAATATCGAGTCCTACATGGGTGCCATCATGGCTGTGGGAGTGGGTACCGCCAACGCGATCTTGCTCGTGACCTTCGCGGATCAGCACCGCCGGAGCGGCGCGTCCTCGCTCGCGTCCGGGATTGAGGGAGTGAGGGAGCGCATGCGACCCATCTTGATGACCAGCGCCGCCATGGTTGCCGGAATGATCCCTATGGCGCTGGCAAGAGAGGTCACGGCTCCCTTGGGTAAGGCGGTAATCGGCGGTCTCCTCGCTGCAACTTTGGCCAATTTAACTGTGCTGCCCTTCGTATTTTCGGTCGTCCAGCAACGGGCTGCGACCGGCTCTCCCTCGCTCGACCCCGACGACCCGGAAAGCCGCTACGCGAAGGGCTAGGAACAAGTTGGACTAGCAAGACACGAAGACACAAAGGAAGGAGTCAACGAATATGCGGGAGAGGACAGGACGCACGTTTCGGCTTGGAACCGTTTTGTTTTTCTGGTGTCTTGGTGTCTCCATGTTGGCGTCGTCCTGCCGGCAGGACACCAGCGGTACCGCATCCGCCGCACCACCGACGGCGCCACAGTTGGAAGTAACTACGGTGAAGTCTGCGAAGCTGAACACTACGGAGCGTTTACCGGCTGAGCTCGCGCCCTATGAACGCGTCGATGTTTTTGCTAAAGAGACCGGTTTTGTGAAATCGATCGCGGTCGACCGCGGCTCCAAGGTGAAGCAAGGGGAACTCATGGCTGAGCTGGAGGCTCCGGAATTGGCGGCCCGGCAAGCCCAAGCTAATGCCGCGTACGAAAGCGCTCAATCGCAACTCGCCGCCGGCCAAGCCAGGCTGGCTTCAGACCAAGGCACCTATCAGCACATGAGCGCTGCGGCCAAAGTGCCTGGTGTCGTGGCCGCCAACGACCTGGAGATTGAGCAAAAGACCGTACAATCAGATGAGGCGAACGTCGAGGCCCTCGAGAAGACAGTCCAAGCCGCCCAGGAGAATCTTCGGGCGGTTTCGCAGCTTCAATCCTACTTGAGAATCATGGCCCCGTTCGATGGCCAGGTGACGACTCGCTACGTTCACCCCGGCGCGTTAGTCGGTCCGGCGGGCGGAGCCGGCGCCTCGACCCCGATTGTGCAGATTCAAACACTCACGCGGCACCGAATGGTGATCCCCGTCCCGGAGTATGATGCGGCCGATATACCGGTAGGAACCGCGGTGAGTTTCACCGTACCATCCTACCCTGGACGAGTTTTCCAGGCCCCGATTGCCAGAGTCTCGCACGCCGTGGACAGCAAAACGCGCACCATGCCTGTGGAACTGGACGTTCGAGACTCACAGGCAGAACTTAATCCAGGCATGTTTTGCGAAGTGTCCTGGCCGGTGCGCCGCGACTACTCCACGTTGTTTGTCCCTTCCTCTGCCGTGGCCAACGACCTGGAGCGAGCCTTCGTGATTCGCGTTGAAAACAATCGAGTGGACTGGGTTGACGTGAAAACCGGAGCCAAGTCCGGCAACTTGATCGAAGTCTTTGGCAAATTAAAAGAGGGTGACCAAGTGGCGGTGCGCGGAACGGACCAAATACGTCCCGGAGCCACGGTCGCGCCTCACTTGGTTGCCTCGCCGTAGCCCGCGCGGCGATGGAGCGTTTGTGGGAACCACCCTGAAGAAGAAAAGGGCTAACCGGCGCATGAGACCTCTCTTCCAGTTCTTGTTCAGACCAACCCGAGGTGTGGCCGCGGTGGCGCTGATTCGTCTTGCCGTCGGCTTGATATTCCTGACGCAGGGCATCCTGAAATACATTGACCCCAAGATGGGCGTGGCTCGTTTCGCGAGGATTGGGTTCCCGCATCCATATTTCACTGCGCATTTTGTGGGGATATTTGAGATCGTCTGCGGCCTTCTCGTGATGCTCGGGCTATGGACGAGGGCCGCAGTCGTTCCGCTCTTGATTGTCATCTCAACCGCGATCGCCACGACCAAGGTTCCTGAACTGTTTCGAGCCGGCCAAGGCTTCTGGTTCATGGTGAGCGATGCTCGTACCGATTTCGCCATGCTCTGTTCGATCGTCTTTCTGATTGTCGAAGGCGGGGGAGCGTGGTCATTGGACGCATGAAAAACGCCCGAACGAGGGGAAACCCAGCCGAGGTGAATAAGATGAAATTCTGCTTTTGGGTATTTGCGCTTACGGCCGTGGCTTGGGGGCAGGTGCCCCATCAGCATCACCCCCCTTCGTCCGCGGAGTATGCGAAGGTGCTCGAGGACCCCTCGCGCGATGCTTGGCAGAAACCGCACGAAGTGGTGATGGCGCTGGGTCTGAAACGTACAGACAGAGTCGCCGACATCGGCGCGGGCACCGGCTACTTCGCGCGCCGCTTCGCGATGCACGCCAGCAAGGTCTACGCCGTCGATATCGACCGAAAGTTGCTGGCGATTGCGAGCAGCAAAGCGCCCGCGAATCTTCAGACGATTCTTGCCGCACCCGATGACCCGCGCCTTCCGCCACGGTCAGCGGACTTGATCTTCTTTTGCGATGTAGTTCACCACTTGGGGGACCGTCCGGTGTACTATCGAAAACTTGCCAAGGTACTGAAACCGGGCGGGCGCATCGTAGTCATTGATTTCTACAAGAAACCGCTCCCGGTCGGCCCACCGGAATCGATGAAGCTCTCCGAGGAGGAAGTCATTGCGGAATTTCAGAAGGCAGGCTTCGGCCTTAGCAAACGATTGAATATACTGCCCTATCAGTACTTCCTGTTTTTTGACAGACGCTAGCGAATAAAAGCATGCAGGTTGTGGTCAGCCCAACCCGCCATGGCCCAACCGGTTTTTTGTTGACACCCGTGGCCGGGGCATCGCTCATGTCGTCTACGACGCCGGCCTCAGACGCTTTATTGCTTCCGTTCAGGGCCAAAGCATAGGAGAAACGGGGTTGTTTGACGCACCGCAACCGTGGGGACCTTAGACGACCATTGCGTATTACCAAAACTGGGGTGGCTATGGAGCTCGTGAGTCTCTTGGCATAGACTTCCCGACTAAATGGATAAGCAGGGATGGAAAGACTCTTTGGGCTGTGTTTTCGGGCGGAAGACTCGGGCGAAATGATGACTTGCTTGATTCGTTTAATCTCGTGAGATTGACATTGCTCCTCCGCGACGGCGTAAATAGAAAGTAGAAGCTAAGAAAAGGCATGCTATAAAGAGTTAAGGCATCACCTTAGTTCACGGTTCCGAGGATTCAACCCCCTCTTATGACCTCAGAAAGGTCAACGAAGCCTACACCTGAAAGCTCCGCGCCACTCGACAGCTTGCAGAACCACCGATGCCCCCGAACTATCACTCGATGGCCATTGCCACTCCGGTATACGGCATAGTCAGAACCGACTTCGACCAAGCTGAATCCCGACTCTCTCAGGACGGCGTCGCACAGGCCGGCAATCGCGGCTGCTTTCCGCTCATCTTCCGGGCGGAGAGGAGAGGTTTGGGAATCGGGTGGTACTGAGGGAAAGTCCTTATCCGCAGCTCCGGGCATCGGGGTGCCTCCTCGTGCCGGACCCTCACATATCTATATGGTACACCTCGGAGTAGGATTTTCAACTCGGAACTCTAGGTTGCAAATGATGTTAAATTAATCATCAAGCGGTATGTACATGACCATCAGTATAGTATACAGGCAATGCAAAGCAGAATCAACATCTACTTAGCCAGATTCTTCTCGCGGCTTCTGACCCTCAAGACTGCAGCCGCGATGGCGCTCGGAGAGCTCCAGCAATCCGAGTGACAACTTGCAGGTAATAATGCCCGCGCCGCATGAAACATCCCGTGGTATCCTCTCTCACGAGCGCTAACCCTATGAATGTTCTGCTAATCGGCGCCACCGGCATGATTGGGCAAGGTGTTTTGCGCGAGAGCCTCCTCGATCCGGACGTGCAGAACGTCCTGTCGATAGGGCGCAGTTTGACAGGACAACGCCACCCCAAGCTACGCGAACTCGTACACACTGATTTCTTCGATTTCTCTGCCCTCGAGCCAGAGATGAAGGGGTTTGACGCATGCTTTTTCTGCCTCGGTGTCTCCTCAGCAGGCATGTCGGAGGAGCGCTATCAGCGCGTCACGTACGATATCACGATGGCAGTTGCACGCACGCTAGCGAAACTCAATCCGGATATGACCTTCATTTATGTATCGGGAATGGGCACAGACAGCACGGAGCGCGGTCGCGTGATGTGGGCGCGGGTGAAAGGCAAGACGGAGAATGCTCTGATGAAATTGCCGTTCAAGGCACGGTACATGTTCCGGCCGGGATTCATTCAACCGTTGCGCGGGATTCGTTCGAAGACCAGGTTGTACCGGGCATTTTACACAATTACAGGACCGCTTTACCCCTTAATCAGGGTGCTCTTCCCCAGGTACGTGACAACGACGGAGGATTTGGGACGCGCCATGATCAAGGTCGCCAAGCAGGGCGCCCGGAAATCAGTGCTGGAAAACTGAGACATTAACCGCATTTGAAAACGCCCGCGCCGAAACGGCGCGGTCAAACCTTCGTTCATCCAGGGACGAGGCTTTGCGGCTTCTCTTGCCTCCGTCACTGAGGCCGGTTCTTCCCGATTATCGTTGCTCGCGCCGGCGCCCGTCACTGTAGCATGGGCGAATCACCGTGGCTTTCTAACCAGTCGCGCAACGCCGTTACGACGCGGGGGTCGAGTTGCGTGCCTGAGCAACGGCCCAATTCTGTGAGCGCCTCACTGACCGTGCAGGGGCTCTTATAACGCGAACCTCTGACCATACAATGGAAAGACTCAGCCACAGCCAAAATTCGGGCTCCGAGGGGGATCTCTTCGCCTTGCAAGCGGTCGGGGTAGCCATTGCCGTCGTACCGTTCGTGGTGGTGACGCACGATTCGCGCAATCCCTTTCTCTTTCAATGTCTCCAAGATCTTCGAGCCCCAAATCGCGTGGCTCTTTACTCTTTCGAATTCCTGCTCCGTTAGAATCGTGGGCTTACGGAGCACTTCCTCGGGCACATTGATGTTGCCGATATCATGGACAATCGCCGCCAGCGTGATATCTTGGATCTCCGCCTCAGGCAGACCCACGTGGCTAGCGATCCTGGTCGCCCACCAAGAGACTTCCTCGCAATGGCCGCGTGTGTAAGGGTCTTTGGCTTCGATCACGAAAGCGAGGGCCTCGATAGTGTCAAGGAGCGGCGTTGTCCTCTGCTCAAAATCTCGCTTTAGTGTGCGCAGGCTCGCATCGAATGCCATATAATCCTCCCTCTGCCCTTGCCCTACGGGGCATGGACTGCCCGTATCTTCTTGATTTGCTCTCGGCGTTCTATCCCGCCTGGTCTAAGAACGACGTCTTCCCCCTCACTCCTTCGATCTCTATCCCTATTTTCGGCTGATCGAAAGAGAGAAGTGAGGGAAATAAACGACGACTCGCCGCGGGACGGCGGGGGACCAAAGTGGGCTGGGGAGTTTTTCACCGGCCGGGAAGAAACCAATAGCTAACGATCCCCGCTTGGCGCGCGGACTCCGTCTCAATAGCCAGAATCCGAGTCTGGGGGAGGGTGCCGTTTCAATCCGGAGAAAATCTCAGCTGCGACTTGCGCAGCACCATGCGGATAGTCATGATTCCAGGAGCACCCCAGGCAGCGTTCCCGTAGGAACCGGACACAACCCCACTCCAAAACCGGAGAGTGATTCCGTTTTCGAGTTTGCTGGTTCCTGTCCGGGAGCGGAACGCCGCCCGGGAATGGCTATTCGATCCTGACTACCCGCTTCGCAATCAGCGCGTCATATCCAGAACTGAACGCGCAGCTATTTCCGAGTGTTGGCCTCAATCTTGTCTAAGATCGCCATGAGCTTATTCGTTTTGCGAATGTAAATCGTGGGTACATAAATCGCGAGCAAAGCAACGATCACAATACTCGCAAAAAGCACGGTTGCAGACAACTCCATAGTAGCCTCCGGTAGAACGAGAGTGAAATCTTGCGGGATATATATACAACGACTTAAGGGCTTGAGCAACAAGTAAATTAAGGCTTAATTTGCATGGCGCTGTCCCAACAAAGCAAAAAACGACTCGAAGCGGTTTTTGACGGGCCAGGAACGCGCCGGCCGCCACTTCTTGTGCCAAAACCGGCTTCGATTCTCGCCGGAAAAGTGCGGGGGATCAACGGTACTAAAGTAAGGTATCGACCCGATGAGGTGTGCGCACTTCAAAGCACGCCATATTTCAAGTACACCTCACGAAGCGACTTGCCCTCGAGGAGTTCCTTACGAGAAAGATTCTCTTTCTGCACCTTTTCCTGCGCCTTCACTAAGACCGCCTCTTCAACCTCGTTGGGCACCACGACGATGCCGTCAAAGTCGGCGAAGATCAGGTTGCCTGGCTTCACCAGCACGTCGCCGCAGCGGATGGGCACATCATAGGCCACAACCATCCCGCGCCCCATGGAATCAAGAGGACGAATGCCCGAATAGTAAACGGGAAATCCCATTTCGATGATTCGGTTGCAGTCGCGGACCTGGCTGTCGCAAACGCAGCCTGCGGCGCCGTTTCTTTTCGCTACGGTGCTCATCAGTTCACCCCAAGGCGCGTTTGTCCCGGCATAATCGGTTGAATGGACGACCACGTCCCCGAGCCTGAGAGAATCCACTGCCTCGATTTCAAGTCCGTAAGGATCAACCTCGTTGATGTAGTCCGTCTCCATCCAGCGAAGGGTCCGGGCGTGGCCGACGAACCCGCAGGTCTTTCGGTCGGGTAACAAAGGGCGCAGCCGATGGTGCATGGCTTGGTTGCGGTAACCGAGGCCATCCAGGATGTCGCACACCGCGGCCACGTAGAGATTCTCGCGAATGAACTTTTCGATTTCAGTGTCGCTGGTAAACATACGCGGCACCCCCTTTCGCACAATCGGGTGATCGGGTGAACGATTTGTGATTTGTGATTGATGACTGGTGATTGAAAAAGAAATCACAATTCCCAAATCACAAATCGTTCACCCGATCACCCGATTTCTATGACTCGCTAAAATCAATCATGATGGGCCGCTCGCGGAACCCGCGGGTTCTAATGGCGCAGTAAATCAATCCCGCCGTGAACCAGACGCCTCCCACGATCTTGGCGGGCATTTTAAGCCCCAGCCATATCCAAAGGCAAAAAACGAATCCGATGAGAGGCATCACAACGTCAGCGAACCATCGCCGTTTGCGGCCCTGTTGCCGCGCGACGGCGAACTGCCAGAAGGCGGCAAAGTTAACTCCCATAAACGCCAGGAACGCGCCGAAATTCAGGATCTCACCCGCCTGCTCGTAAGTAACAAACAGTGTTCCAATATACGCCACAATTCCGATCAACCAGATGTTGCGGGTAGGGGTATTACGCTTGGGATCAAGGTATGCAAAGAGTTTGCGCGGAACCACATTATCGCGTCCCATGCCGAA
>Ga0326727_10010440_pt1 | contig 22120 bp, 21 predicted proteins | sample MB2enrmetagenome_FD_207643 | JGI IMG/M metagenome (GOLD analysis project Ga0326727, IMG submission 207643) | Lab enriched peat soil microbial communities from McLean, Ithaca, NY, United States - MB29MY | ecosystem: Environmental > Terrestrial > Soil > Wetlands > Peat | place: USA: New York...
CTTGGCCAGAGATTACGAACGACTTGCTTCCACGTTGGCTGCGCTACACTACCTGGCCTTCGCCATCCGCATGCTGGCTAACCTCGTCAGGACATTCGCATGAAGTTAATAACAGGCGCTAGCGCGGAAGGCTCGTTGCCAGGAAGGTACTTCCAATTAGGAACCACTATATTTCCCCCAGGTCTGTCATCCAGCGGTCCTTTCAGAACCTCGTCGCAGTCCCTCTGTCTGAATAAGTGAAACTTCTGAATCGGCGGTTGAGCCAAGACCGATTCTGGAGATTTGTCGCATGGGAGACTGAACTTGACCCGGACAAACTTGGAGTTAATATCTTTTGGAGACTGCACGAGGATAACCATCGACCAGTAACTGCTCCCATTCATACATACCGGGACACCAGAATAGGCAACAACCTGCCCCGATATGGTTTCGGCCTTTTGGCGAGGAGCGGAAAAGGCCGAAAGGCCCACAAAATGTAGCACAGAACCAGAAGATTCTCTCGCATAGGTCATAATCCCTTCGCAGATTGTAGTCCGGATTCCCATTGCCCTCGATTCAACTACCTTATGAGCACGCACAGGGGCTTTGCACAGCACGGGCCGAGGGTGTATCGTCCGGGCTATGCATTGGACGACTCCGGAAGAACGCATCAATCTCGGTCAGGCGCGGCGCAAGCAGGTGGGCCGCCAGGAACATGACGAACTCAACATCAAGGCGCGCAAGACGCCTCCGCCCGAGCTGCTCGAGCGCTCGATGCGCGGCCGCGTGCCGCCGCTCATCAAACTCAAGTACGAACTGATGGCGCAGTCGCCCTTCGGCTACTTTCGCGGCGCGGTGCCGGTGATGGCCGCGGACCTGGCCGTGTTGCCCTCGACCGGCATCGTCAGCCAGCTCTGCGGCGACGCGCATGTGCGCAACCTGGGCGCTTTTGCCGCGCCGGACGGACGGCTGGTCTTCGACATGAACGACTTCGACGAGACCATCCGCGGCCCCTTCGAGTGGGATCTGAAGCGCATGGCCGCATCCCTGGTGCTGGCCGGCCGGGAATCCGGCCACAAGGATTCGTCGGCGCGGCAAGCCGCGGAAAAGTGCATCGAGCGCTACACCGCCCAGATGCGCGCCTTTGCCAAGATGCCCGGCCTGGAAGTGGCGCGCTTTCAAGTGCATCGCCTGGGTCAGGTCGGACCGGTCCACGTGGCGCTGCTCAAGGCCGAGCGAGCCACGCCGCAGCACACGCTGGAACAGCTCACCGAGCCCGCCTCGAAATCGGGAGCGGGCAAACCCGACGCGCCCCGCCGCTTCAAGGAGGTGAAGCCCACGCTCACTCGCGTCGCCGGCGCCCAGGCCCGCGCCGTGCTGGCTTCCCTGGCGCCTTATCACGAGATGCTGGAGCCGCAGCGGCAGCACCTTCTGTCCTTCTACCGGCCCGTGGACGTGGCCTTCAAGGTGGTAGGCACGGGCTCGGTGGGCCTGCGCGACTACTGCATTTACTTTGAAGGCAACGGTCCCGCCGACCCGCTCTTCCTGCAAATCAAGGAGGAACCGGCCTCGGCCTACGCGGCCTATCTGCCCGATGCGCGCCCGCCCCACCACAATGGCCAGCGCGTGGCCGAGGGGCAGCGGGCCATGCAGTTGCAGTCCGATCCATTCCTGGGCTGGACGTATATCGGCGGACGCCAATACCTGGTGCGCCAGCTCAACGACCACAAGGGTTCCATCGAACTCGAAGACCTGGCCGGCGCGGGTCTCGAGGCCTACGGCGAGGTCTGCGGCGAACTGCTGGCGCGCGGCCATGCGCGCTCCGGCGACCCGCTGGTCATCGCCGGCTACCTGGGCAGCGGCGACGGCTTTGCCGAGGCCCTCGCGAAGTTCGGCTTCCTCTATGCCGACCAGACCGAAAAGGACTGGGAGGCGCTGCGCCGTTCCCGCAAGGCGCGGGCGAAAGGTTAGATGCTGTTTCCTGATTTGTGGAGCGGCATTATGATGGTTCGTGGGAATCAGGTCAGGTAATTCAGCGGAGATGCCATGCAAGCTGGAAAGTTGTTTCTCGTATATTTCTTGTTCTCAAGCCTTTGTCTCACCTCCCAGGCTCAAGATGCTCCCGCGCCATACTCGGCCCTGAATGGAAACTGGAACCTGGCCGGTGGAAGGAATTCCGCAGGGAAGAAGCTCTTCCTCAGCCTCTCGATAGGGGTGAGTGGAGATTCGGTCTACGGGTCTGGCTTTGTTGATGTGAATTGTTCAGAGAAAGGTCGTAGCCACGGAAGTTCGATTTTCCTCATAGGTCAGATGGCCCCTGACAGGACGTTTCAATTGACCAATTCCGCACGTCCAGACGTCAGAATCCAGGTGTCGATTCAGGGAACAGCCCCCTCCGACGGGGAAACGACATGGGAAGGGAGCTTTACGATTACCAATTCGGTCAGGCTAACCGAATGCACGATTGACCTTTCAAACGACTTTGTTGCATCCGCTTATCCTCCGCTGAATGGAACATATGTCGGCATGATTAACGGCCATGGTCTGGGTCCAGGCATAACGATTTCCGCCCAGATTACTCAGGATGCTTTTTCGTTCTCCTCCTTGACTTCATCCAATCCAACCTTTTTTGCGCTGTTGAGTTCCACCATCAGTGTAAGCGGTTCCCCGTGCTTCACTAAGGGAACCTCGACGCAGGGGAACGCCACGGACCTAATAACAAAAAGTCTGATTAGAGGGGATGAAATCGACCTGAGATATTCCATGAACGATGGCTCTACGCTCTTAGTAGTTGCTTGGCTTACCGATCTCAGTGAGTCGGCCCTAAAGATAAATATGGCAAGAGTAGACGGAGGCAAGTGCGACGGCGCAATTGCAATGGACAGTGGCACGCTGACCCGGCAATAGGTTCCTCGGTTGTGGGTAGCAGCGTCCGATTCACAACTAATTCGGTGGATTCCGAGAGGGGCCGATTGTCCCAGCTCTACAATGAACCGGTATGTCAAACAAGACGCCCGGCTTTGTCAGAATGGTGATACCCATGCTGGTGTGCCTCGACGCGGCCGCTGAGATCGACTTCTGCAAAGCCGCGTTCGGAGCCGTCGAGCTGTCGCGCCGCTCGGCCGAAGACGGAACCATGCTGCACGCTACATTGGCCATCGGCGAATCCCTGCTTTTCCTCCACGATGAATCGCCCCACCTGGCCAGCCGCGCGCCCCAGCCGGACGGCAGTTCGTCCGTGGTGATCTACATCTATTTGGAAGACGTGGACGCTGCGATCGAGCGAGCGGTTGCCGCCGGCGCCAGGGTTCTGCTGCCGACGTCGGATGCGTTTTGGGGCGATCGCGTCGGCCGGATCGTCGATCCGGCGGGGCATGTGTGGAACGTTGCCAATCGCGCCGATACGGCTCCGCCCGCCGACTCCGCACCAAATGTCGTTCAGCATTAGGAGGCACCCATGAATCGCCGCACCTTTACGCATACCCTGGCCACGGCCGCGTTGAGCGCCGTTGTGGCCCCGCTCCAGGCAGCGCCCGCGAGCAGCGAATCCTCCTCCAAAGCCCCGCCGTTTCCGCTTTCCGTCATGCTCTGGACTGTCTTCACCGACCTGCCCTTCGAGGAGCGGCTGGCCAAGGTGGCCGAGGCGGGCTACAGCAACGTCGAGCTGGTGGGCGAATACAGCAAGTGGTCCGCCGCCGACTTCGCCCGCGCCAACACCGCCCGCAAACGTCTAGGCATCGAGTTCGACGCCACCGCCGGCCTGGCTCACGGCATAGCCGACCCCGCCAGCCGTGACGCGCTGCTCGCCGAGCTGCGCCAGGCGCTCACCCCCATGGAGACGCTCAAGCGCGCCGCTGCCCTGGTCGAAGGCCGCATGATCAACGGCCAGCCGGTACGCCTCTTGCTCGAGTGCATCGATCCAGAAGAGAATCCGCGCTACTTCCTCACCTCCGCCGCCGAGGCCATCGAGGTGGTGCGGCAAGTCAATCATCCCCAGGTCCAATTCCTCTACGACATCTTTCACGAGCAGATCGCCGAGGGCAACCTGATCGAGAAGCTGGACAAGCATATCGATGTGATCGGCCTTATCCACGTGGCCAACGTGCCCGGCCGCCACGAGCCCGGCACCGGCGAGATCAACTACTTCAATATCTACCGGAAACTGGCCCAGCTGAATTACAAGCGCATGGTGGCCATGGAGTTCCATCCCACCGGCGACCCGGTTGCCACGCTGCGCGCAGCAAAGGCGCTGGCGCTTAACGCCGGGGCGATTTGAGGGCCCTTAATCGATTTGGCCCGAATGCAGTTCAACGCCGTTCTCATCCTAAGTCTTGACTTCTGCGCTTGATGGCGCATAATTTGAGCAGAATGGGAGGGCCAAGTGACTCAACCAAAAGTGCGTACCGCGCCCGCGGCGGATGACACGGCGCGATTTCTCCTCGACGTTCACTTATACGAATACCAGACATTAACAACTCGAGCTACATACTACATAGTGATGGGTACTTCTACATGGCCGCTCATTATCTCCTTCATAGGATTTCTTGCGACCGTTTGGCACAATCTCCCCGAACAAGAATCCTCAAGATATGGATTCTTTCTATTCTGGTGGATAGGCGCACTCGGTGCACAGTTGGCATTGATCTTCTGGACATTCCTGGTTTGTGAGCAGTACAAGACCATACTCTACATCGAGACAAGGCTCCGTCCGCTTGTTCAAGACCTCGTTCACACGGCTGACTTTTGGCTGTATGAACAGAAGTTAAGAGGTCGGACGCGGTTGAAGAAGTGGCTGGAACTCCAAACGGAGCTATGGATGTTCGTCGCAATTCTTGCGATCGCCTTGTATCGAGTCCTTTGGTTTCATCGGTTCGATCTCTTCGATTGGGTTGGGCTGGCGATGAACCTCGTCGTGCTCGTACCGCTTTCTCTGCTGGCTAGGTCGGCTGCGAAGATCCGACATGGGTGGGAGTGCTGAGTTCTTCCCCTCCGAAACGGCACGATTGTCCAGGCTTTTGCGAATTGATGGACACCGCTAACATTCCTAGCGATAAGGGAGTGGAAGGCCGCGATGTGTTTGTCGTGGGCCGGATCGGTAACGCCGGTAAACATCGTAGCCCTTGAGCTGGGCGTAGCGCGTGAAGTCCTCCAGCAAAGCCTTCATCGTAGCTTCGCGCTGCGGAGTTACGTCCTCCTTGATTTGCAACTCGCGCTTAACGATCAGCCAGCGAATGTTACGCGCGCGCGCCAGCTCCACGAGCTGGGCGGGCGAGTAAGGGTCGGTGGCGGGGTCGAAGAGCAGCACCGGGAACTGCGGCACGCGCCCGGTGGCGAAGTAAAACGGGTCTTCACCGGGAAGCAGGATCAGCCCGTCCGAGGCAGGGATGTTGGCGGCGGCAAATCGCAGCAGCTCTTCAAAGTCAGGCAGGTAGGGCCCGGGGGTCGCCATTCCCTTGAGCTGCGGGAGGGTCGAATGCGCCACCGGCCCATCCGGCAGGTCGATGAACGACAGGCGATTCTCGCTGGCCGTGTAGAGCCCGCCGCAGACCAGCAGCGTTGCCGCAATCACCACGGCCAGCGCCGCCTCAAGGTTCCAACGCACCGGCGCCGCGCCAGTCCGCCTGAAGCTCGCCAGGAACGCGATCATCTCGGCCACCAGCAGGATGAGCAGCGGCCAGATGGCGTAGGTCGATCCCCAAAGCTGCTGCGAGAGCAGAGTTCCGTGGATGGCCGCCAGCAGCGCCGCGGGCACGAGCGCGCGATCGATCGGGCCGCAGAAGGGATAAACGAGCGTGAGCGCGGCGGAGAGGATGAGCAGCAGCGGCCACAGCGCCAGCAGGCTGACGGCGCGGTCGCCGGCATCGTCGGAGAGGAACAGAGCGAACAAGGCGAAGAGAAACGGCGCGGCCAGCAAGACTAGCGCCAGCACCCGCGCCCACCGGGCCAGCGCCAGCCGGCTGCGCAGCAGCAACAAGGCCGCGGCCACGCAGGGCAGCGTCCAAGCCAGGGACGGCTCCAAGTAGACGCCGAGCATATCCTTGAAGCCCGGCAGGCGGCGTTCAACGGCGAACTGAATGGTCCAGTGAATGTAGTTGCCCAGGCCGACGGTGCAATGCAACAGCAGAGCGGCGGCCATCAGCGTTGCGACCGCGCCGGCCAGAACGGTCAGCAAAGCCGGAACGCCAGGGCTGATTGGCAAAGCTGGAGTGCGGCCGATGAGCCTCGCGGCAAGCATCAGCAGGATCACTGCGAACGTGACCGCTAACAGCGGCAAACCGATGTTCTGCTTGAAGAACAGCGGAAGCGCAACCGCAGCGCCCGCCGCAAAGGGAATCAGCAATGCCCTGAATCCGTCCTTGGCTTGATCCGTCGCCGCGGACTTTGCCGCATCTGGCGTCAGGCGCTGCAAGAGCAGAATGGCGGCCAGGATCGAGAAGGCGCTGTCGCAATCGTAGGAGGGCAGCGGCAGAATGCTGTAGACGCCCAGAACGGTGAGCGGGGCGGCCAGCAGCACGGAAACCGTCCACGCCGCGGCCACGCTCCCCCGCAGCGTGCGTAGCGCGATGCGCCAGGCCAGCGCCGTTCCCAGGCCGCCAACCACGGCCGCGTAGAGAACGTGGTGCCAGTAGACGCGCCCGGCAAGGCGCATGATGGCGGCCTGAATCAGAAACGTCAACGGCGCATGGACGAAGGGGAAGTCGCGGTAAGGCGTCTGCCCCATGGCGAAGCGGACGCTGCTGTCGAGCGTGTAGCTCAGATCCCACAGCACGACCAGATGCGCGTTCTGCCATAGCACGACCGCCGCGGTGGCCAGAAAGAGCCCGCTCGCTGCGATCCAGTCGCGAAGTCTCCAGCGGCCTCCCGGCGACGAAGCTTCGAGTTGGAGTTTCAAGCATTCCGGCATGGCTTACGCGCGTTCAGAATCAGGTTGTCAATCAACCCCAAGCCGTGGGCAGCTCGACGCAAGCTTCATTGTATCGACCGGATCGCAAGGGCTCGGTCTCAAGCACTATCGAGGAGCCAACGCATTCAGGCGGCTGGCCGAAACCCGCTCGTAGCTCTCGATGACCGGCCCCGGAATCTCCACATGGGGAAGGTAGTTCCTTCCCTTCGGACCATACCCTTCTTCGTCGTCCCGCAGCCGCCTTATCTCTCCAAGGATGAGGGCCAGGAATCGCTCTATCGTCCAGGTTCCCTGGGTCTGGGCGGCCGTGAATCGCAACTTTCCATCCGAACCCGGCTCAACTGCCGGAACAAAGGCCGCATGGCTCAGCGCGCGCGCCTCCGACCCGGCAATCTCCGCTTCGCGCGCCCAGGTCACCATGGATCGGCGCTGCATGGTTGGATCCTGGAGAATCAGGATCGTCCCCTGCCCCCGCCGCGTATCCTTCAGGATTTGCAGGCTGTAACGGGCATTCTCCGCCGAGTTCCTGGACCGGTTCTCGATCAGAATCCTGCCTGCCGGGATTTGAAATGCGGCCTCCGCGACCGTGGCGTACATCTCCGCTTCCGCCATCGTTTCCCGGACCAACCCCTGGCGAACAAGTCCTCCGTAGCTGGAATGGCGCAGGTTCTCATAGAGAGGCGGAGTAGAATGACCGATGCCGCCAGACAGCAGGAGGGTCGCCCTCGGTGCCCGCCTCATCGACTCGCAGGCCGCGGTCACTGTCGCGATCACCTGATTGCCCAGCAAGGCAATCACGTCAAGGCCGCTCAGAACCTCCGGCCCCGGACCGCTTCCGTCGAAGTCGTCGAGGGCAAGGTAGGCGCTTATGCGGTTGACGTCGCGGCAAAGCTGCTCGGTCTCGTGCGGCATGGCTCCGTTTCTCACTCTACATAGATTAGGCCCTGACCAAGCCCCTACAATGAACCGGTATGCCTACCACCGTCCGCTCGCACGCGAAGATCAACCTTGGCCTCTACATCGGCGCTCCGCGCCCCGACGGGTTTCATCCGTTGGTTACCGTTTATCAGACGTTGGAACTCTATGATGTGGTGACGGTTTCAGTAACGTCCAAGCAATATGAAGTTCCAGCCAAACCATCGATTCGCTTGACCACAAATAACAACCGTGTCCCCACTGATAGCCGGAATACGGTCTGGAAGATGGCTGAATTGGTGCTTCAAGATGCGGGTCTCACTGCGCAGGTTGAGATTCACATCGAGAAGCGGTTGCCGGTGCAGGGCGGACTGGGAGCAGGCTCGGCCAACGCCGTGGCAGCGCTGCTGGGGTTGGAGACTGAGTTAGGAATCCTGAATGAAATCCGCGGTGTCCCGCCCTACGACGATATGGAGCTCGAAGGATGGGGAACATTCGCTCGGTGGAGGCTGGAGGCTCTGGAACGAATTAAGTCGGAAGGGAATGGCAGCGGTTCGGGATGGTCGGCCCGCCGACTCGACTGGGCCGCCACGGTGGGGTCCGATGTACCTCTGTTTCTGGTCGGGGGCACGATTCTGGGCCAGGATCGCGGGCAGGTGGTTTCTGCACTCCCCGATATTGAACCCACCTGGTGTGTCGTCGCCACGCCGGAGATTGGCGTCTCGACTCCGCAGGCATTTCGCGACTGGGATGCGCTCTCGGCCGCCGAGGGTTTGACCGCGGAGGCCAGTACAGTTAAACTGGATGAGTTGAGCCGCGCCTATGCCAGCGCCTTTGCGGGAGCGATCCCGCCGGGTGGGCAGGGAACAGGCTCCTCCGGTGTCCTCTTCGTTGGAGGGGACCTGGCCGGACCGAACGAGTCCGCGCTTGTCCGCGCCGGGATCAGTAGCTGGATCGAGAACGACTTTGAATGCGTCGTCTTCCCCCAGCATCCCTCCCTCGCAGAGATCAAGCGCATTCTTTTGGGCTCCGGCAAGCCGGAGGCAGCCCTCCATGCCTCGCTGTCCGGGTCCGGCTCGGCGCTCTACGGGTTGTACCGGACCCGGGGAGATGCGGAAGCGGCGTGCGAGCGATTGCGGGCGGCCGGGGTGGCGAGTCACTTGACCCGTACCCTGCCGCGCTCAAAGTACTGGCGCGAAATGCTGTTGCAATGAGCAATTTGACAGGCAGCCGTTCAGCGAGAAAGACTCGCGGGCGGTTGCGATGTTGGGCGATCGTCTAATGGTAGGACAGTGCCCTTTGGAGGCACTTGTCCAGGTTCGAATCCTGGTCGCCCAGCCAAAATTCGAACATGAAGCCCGGGAAGCAGCCAAAGCCAACCAGCTTGGAGGTGCGCGGAGATGAAAGTGGAAACCTTGACGGCGGAAGACACAACAGAGGACGGCGGGCAGGCCGCGGCAAGAGAAGCCGCCCAGTTTGCAGCCGCGGAGGCGGCATCCAAGGCCAGGGAGGCCAAACTGGCGCCCGAGCGCAAGCGGAGCCGCAGCCTGAGCGAGGACAAACGGTTTAAGCTCTTCAGCGGCACGGCCAACAGGCCGCTGACCGAGGAGATCGGCAGCCACATTGGCGTTAAGGTTAGCGACGCTAAGATCCAGCGCTTTGCCGACGGCGAGGTCTTCTTCCAACTGCTCGAAAACGTGCGCGGAGTGGATGTGTTTGTGGTGCAGCCCACCTGCTATCCCGTGGACCAGCACCTGATGGAGCTGTTAGTGATGATCGACGCGCTCAAGCGAGCCTCGGCGGCCAGGATCACGGTGGTGGTGCCGTATTACGGCTATGCCCGCGCGGATCGCAAGGACAAGCCCCGTGTAGCCATCAGCGCCAAGCTCGTCGCCGACCTGCTGACCGTCGCCGGCGCCAACCGCGCCCTTTTTGTCGACCTGCACGCCGCGCAGATTCAGGGCTTCTTCAACATTCCCGTCGATCACCTCTACGCCAGCCCGGTGATGGTGAGCTACTTCCGCGAACTCAACCTGCCCAACCTCATGGTGGTCTCGCCGGACCCGGGGGGCGTGGAGAGGGCGAGATTCTTTGCGCAGAAGATTGGAGCGCCGCTCTCCATCGTCGACAAGCGCCGCACCGACATGAACGTCGCCGAGGTGATGCACGTGATCGGCGACGTGGAGGGGCGAACCTGCCTCATCCTGGACGACATGATCGACACGGGCGGCACGCTGGTGAAGACCGGGGATGCCCTGCTCGCCGCCGGCGCGGTCAAGGTGTATGCCTGCGCCACCCACGCCGTCCTTTCGGGGCCGGCCATCGACCGCATCGCCAACTCGAGTTTGGAACAGGTGGTTGTGACCAACACCATTCCATTACGTGAGACGGGGCAAAAGGTGCCCAAGATCAAAGTGCTCTCCATCGCCGGCCTGCTGGGCGCGGCTATCGAGAGCATCCACATGGAGACTAGTGTGAGTACGCTGTTTTCGTAACGCAGCTATTAGCTTCTAGCCTCTAGCTACTTACTGGTTTTTTTAAGTGAGATTGGCCTTTGCAGTTGAGCAAAGGGAAGAAACGCGACGGATTGGCGGTTCGTCCAATGCATTGCGCAACGGCAACGAGCAGCTAGAAGCTGCTCCTAAACAAAGGGAGCGGGGCGATTCAGTTCGCAGCAGCTAGAGCCACCTAGGAGCTAGCAGCTAAAGGCTGTTTTTCCGTGCCCGAAATCAGGAAACGAGAGACCATGCCAGAAGTCGTCGTAGCCAAGCCCCGTGAGGGCAAGTTCAACAAGAACGCCGCGCGCCGTGTGCGCTTTGCGGGCAGGATTCCCGCCGTACTGTATGGTCAGGGGCATGCCCCGGTGGCCGTCGAGGTGGACCCCAAACAGATCTCCCGGATAATTTTCTCTGAAACCGGCCACAACACCATCTTCGATGTTGAAGTTACCGGTCAGCCTGCGGCCAAGGCCATGATTGTCGACTGGCAGCGCGAGCCAATCAACGACCGGTTGATCCACATCGACATGAAGCGCATCGCCCTGAACAAGACCCTCCGCGTCAAAGTGCGCGTCAAGCTTGTGGGCATACCGGTGGGCGTCAAAACCTCCGGTGGCATTCTGGACCAGGTAATGCGGGAAGTCGAGGTCGAGTGCCTGCCCGCGGACATCCCCGCCAACATCGCCGTGGACGTGAGCAATTTGGAGATGTTCCAAACGCTGCGCATCAGCGACCTGCCCCACTCGGAGGCTGTCAAGTACCTGAATGCCGAGGATGCGACCGTGGCCCACGTGATCTCCATCCGCGAAGAAGCGCCTACCCCGGCCGAGGCGGAAGTTGCCGCCGCTGCCGAGGCCGCCGCTGCTGCTACCGCAGCCGAGCCTGAAGTGGCCAAGAAGGGCAAAGCCGAGGCCGATGCGGGAGCCAAGAAGCCCGAGCCTGGAGCCAAGACGGCCGATGCGGGAGCCAAGAAGCCAGAGGCGGGAGCCAAGAAGTCCGAGGGGAAGAAGTAAGCCTTGGCCGAGGAGACGGAGTCCGGCGGGCGGGTTGCTCCTTTGCTCAGCCCTTTTTTGCCCAGTCCATCCACCAGCCGTTTCCTGGTGGTAGGGCTAGGCAACCCCGGCCCGGAGTACCTGTGGACCCCGCATAACGCCGGGTTCATGGCCATCGACCGCATCGCCCGGCAAGAGGGAGTTGTGGTCCAGAACCGGCGCTGCCGGGCCGTTACCGCAACCTGTTGCATGGCGGGGCGCGAAGTGGTCCTGGCCAAGCCGGAGACCTTCATGAACCTGAGCGGGCTGGCAGTGGCCGCTTTGGTTCGCGAGTTTGAGGCGGATCCAGCCAGGTATTTGCTCGTCATTCACGACGAACTGGACCTGATGCTGGGGACTTTCAAGATCAGGGAGCGCGGCTCGCCGGCGGGGCACAATGGAGCTCGCAGCGTAACCGGCGCCCTGGGAAGCGAGGAGTGGTTGCGCCTCCGCATTGGGGTTGGTCAGGATCTTCCGCCGGAAGCGATTGAGGCCGGCGGCCGACGGCCGGGCAGGGAGTATCTGCTCTCGCCGATGCGCAAGGCGGATTTGGCGGTGCTGGACGAGGTGCTGGACCGGGTGGCGAAGGCCGTGCGGCACATCCTTGAAGACGGTCCGGCAGCCGCGATGAACGAGTTCAACCGCCGCGAGCGAAACAGCCCGGCGGAGGAGTAAGCAAAGTTGCAGGGCAAAGTTGGCAGCCGGAGACGGAACCCGGCGATCCAGCGGAAAAGGAATAGAGATGGCTCGTGTGTATGAGGTTATGTTCATTGTTCGGCCCGACATGGCCGAAGAGGATGCCGACAAGCTGATCGCCGGCTTTTCGGCTACCGTCACCGGCGGCGGCGGCGTGGTCAAGACGGTCGAGAAGATGGGCCGGCGCAAGCTCGCCTACACGGTGCGCAAGTTCAACGACGGCAACTACGTTCTGCTGACCATCGAGGCCGGCGGCGCGGTGGTGCTGGAGTTGGAACGCCGCCTGCGCGTCACCGAGCCGGTGATCAAATTCATCACCGTGCGCATCGACGAGGAAGAGAAGCGACTGGCCAAGGTCAAGGCCCTGCGCGGCGTCCGCCGGAGTGCGGCCCCCGCAGTTGCTGCCCCATCCGCTCAAGCTCACACGGCTCCGGTTACAGCACCCGCCGCCCAGGTTGCAGTTCAGGCCGCCGTCTAACAAGGTTGTCTAGAAATTGCTGCGGCAGGTGCCTTTTGGGGGTAACCGGTTGCGGCCCGATCCAGTGTCGGTTTTCAGTGTTCCGGAGCACCGCACAGCGTCTGCCCGGAGCCAAGAGAGTAAAGAGGAAACGCAATGACTGAAGAGACCCAAGGAAAGGCGCCCGAGACGGGCGCAGCTGCAGCTCAAGGCACTTTTGGCCCGGATTCCGGCGCAGGCCCCGGTTCCGGTTCAGGGCACCGCCCCGGCGGCAGGTCTGCTGGCGGACCTGGCGGACGACCTCCCGCCGCACCCGGTAGCCGCGGAAAGTTCTTCCGCCGCAAGAAGGTCTGCAAGTTTTGCACCGAGAAGATCGACGCGATCCCCTACCGCGATGTCCGGCTGCTGCAAGGATTCGTGGCCGAGCACGGCAAGATCGTGCCCCGGCGGCTCACTGGTGTCTGCACCACGCACCAGCGCCGCCTGACCCGCGCCATCAAGCAGGCGCGGAACATCGCCCTGTTGCCGTTTGCCACCCGGCACTGATTCTTCGCCGCCGACTGCCGCTTTTGTCTCTTTCGCTCGCCGCGGTTTGCTCTTTCCTCAAGGAGGAGCGAACTCGATCGAATGGGAATTGGCGGGCGGCAATCGCCCGGATGCCGATCGAAGACCCTGCGCAGCGCCTCCAGCGGCTGGAGTCGCTGTCCAAATGAAGACACAAAACCGCCCCTGGCGGCGCCGCTCGCAACACTGGAGAGTTTCAAATGGAAGTCATTCTGAAGGAAGACGTCGCCAACCTGGGCCATCGCGGAGACGTGGTGAAGGTCGCGGACGGCTACGGCCGCAACTTCCTGCTGCCCCGCAAGCTGGCGCTGCAGGCTACCCTGGCCAACAAGGCCGTCGTTGAGCAAATGAAGGTCGCCGCCGCCCGCCGGAACGCCACCGAGAAGGCTCAGGCCGAAGCGCTGGCTGTCAAGCTCGAACCCCTCGTGCTCAGCTTCACCCGCAAGTCGAGCGAGGCCGGCCACCTCTTCGGCTCCGTCACCTCGGTAGACATTGCCGCCGAACTCGCGGCCAAGGGCTTTGAGATCGATCGCCGCAAGATTCAGTTGGCTGAGCCGTTCAAGAGCCTGGGCGACTTCACCGTGGCCATCAAGCTGTACCGCGAAGTCACCGCGCACATTAGCGTCAAGGTCGTGGGCGAAGCCACAACCGAATCCCCAGCCGCCGAGCCCGCAGCGGAAGCAACCGCAGCCGAATAACCCCCAACCCACCCGCGGCCACCCCGCCTCCCGGTTCGCCGAGGAGCGGCGAGTGTGTCTCACTCCGATTGAGTATCTTCTCGGACAGCGCAGGGCCATGGGTGCCCTGCTCTCGCTGCGTCACCGGAGTCCCCACGGACAGGTCTTCGTCCGTGGGGTGCATTTTGCGGCTAGGGTGGGATGGCTTGATGCCCGTATAAAAGAGATACTGAAAATGCCCTAAAATATCTTCTTCTCGGGAGCGCCGCCAGAGGCGACGACCAGCTTCTTGATCGCTGTGGTCAGATTATAGGTGAAATCCGGAACCGCGTTTGCCTTGTTATGAGCAAAGAGCAATCGAACCCTGTTTGCGGCAATGCTCTTATCTACCTGGTTCTGGTTGTCGTAGCAGACTCTGGCCCTCTTCCCGCTCGACGAAGTCATTGTGAGCCGCAAGATGTCTTCGCGCGTGTGGTAGGTGTCGCTAGGATCCATGACCTCCCAGATCACGCTGTTGGTGTCGAGCGCATTCAGGAAGATGTCGCACCGGCCGTCGGGTTGAGTAATCGAGAGGGTCGACGTGGCCGGATCGAACGTAACCTCCAGATTGTCGTTGAACCCGTCGGTCGGACTGAGCGAAAGAAGTTTTCCGCGAACGTACTCGAAGAGTTCCTCTTGGGTGGGCTCAGGCTTGGGCTCGTTTTTTTTCGCGTGGTGCGCGGGATTTTCCGGCTCGGTGGCCTGTGCCACCTGCGTGGACTTTGTGGGCTGCGTGGATTTTGTGGACTGAGCGAACTGCTCGGGCTGCTCGGGCTGCGTGGGTTGTGCGGACTGTTCGGGCTGCGTGGGTTGTGCGGGCTCCTGAGTCTGTGGAGTCAATCCGCGCAAGACCGACTCGATGTTACACGCGGAGAGAGCAATAAGGAGAGCGGCGGCGGCCGAGACGCAAAGCAACCGCGTCACGGGTCGAATTCCCTTTACTCCCGCCGGAAACTCTACGGCTCCGGCCTGCCGGCTCACACTAGGAATCCGGCGCGTGTAGGCGGCAACTCGCTCGATCTTGTCCATGAGAATTGCCCCCGACTCATTCCGCATGGAGAGAGTATAGCTCTGATTCCGTTGGCGAACCACCCACCATCGCCAGCGGCCGGCTGCGATCCGTGCGCAGCGTCGGCACCGCGGCGAGCAGGCCCCGCGTATAAGAATGCCCCGGTGAGGTCAGCAGCCGCGCGCTGGGCCCCGTTTCGACGATCTGCCCCGCACGCATCACGGCCATGCGGCTGGCGACCTGGCCCACGACGGCCAAGTCGTGCGAAATGAAGAGCATGGCCAGCCCGTGATGCCGTTGCAATTCCTTCAGCAGCTCCAGCACTTGCGCCTGCACGGTCACATCCAATGCGGTCGTGGGCTCGTCGGCAATCAGCAGCCGCGGCCGGTTGATGAGCGCCATGGCGATGAGAATCCGTTGCCGCTGCCCGCCTGAAAACTGGTGCGGATAGTCGCCGTAGCGCCGCGCAGCTTCGGGGATGGCGACCGCTTCCAGCGCGGCGATGGCTTTCCGCTTCGACTCCGAGCCAGTCCAAGAGGGGAAATGCGCTTCAGCGCTTTCGGCCACCTGGCGGCCAATCGTCATTGCGGGATTCAGCGCCGTCATCGGCTCCTGGAAGATCATGGCAATCTCCCGGCCTCGCAATCGCCGCAGAGCGGTTTCAGGCAGCTGCAGCAAATCGGCGCCGGCGCCCGGAGCGCTTTTATCTTCCGCAGTTTCGCCGCAACTGCCAGCTTTACTGTGGAACCACAGAATCTGCCCCGCAACTTGCGCCGCCGGTCCCAGCAGCCCCAGGATCGCTAGAGCCGTAACGCTCTTGCCCGACCCCGACTCGCCCACCAGCCCCAGTACCTCGCCCTCGGCAACTTCGAGGCTCGCCCCGCGCACCGCTTCCACCGCTCCAAAGCGAATCTGCAAGCCGCGGATGTCGAGAAGTGCGCCCATGAAGCAATCCTAGTGCATCGGCTCTGCTGACGGGGTGAGGCCACGAAGATGCCTTGACAGCCTTTAGCCGGCAGGGCGACGCCAGCCCCGCGACTGTCCGGATTTCCGCTCAACTTCGTGGTTCATGCGGCCGATAACTCTTTTACCGGGGCTTCCGGCCTGGAGTTGCGCATGGCGCTATTGACGTGGAACAGCAGATACTCCGTAGGGGTTAAGACCCTGGACAGCCAACATACCGTTCTCTTTGGACTGTTGAACGATCTTCACACCGCTATGCTGAAAGGCCAGGCGCAGAGCCTGACTGGCCCTCTGCTGCGCAAGCTGGTGGAGTACACGCACACCCACTTCTCGGCGGAAGAACAGATGATGGCGGCGGCAAAATACCCAGGGCTGGCCGACCACCGCATCAAGCACTGCGAGCTCATCCAACAGATCGAGGAGTACTATGCCCGCTTCGAGATGGGCGAAATCACACTGAACCTTCATCTGCTGAACTTCCTGCGCTACTGGTTGAGCAACCACATTCAGAAAGTGGACCACGAATACGGCCCCTGGCTGAATGAGCACGGCGTGCGGTAAAGCGGCATTTCGGAGGGACCGCAACTTTCCGCCGAAGCTGCGCGACCCGCTAAGGAAGCTCTAAAGAAGCCGATGCCTTGACGGATGCAGAAATGATCGCGAGCGGAGGCAGATGCGTGTATATTGGTTCGTAGCCGAAAGGCAAAACAGGAATTCCTGATAAGGGGGCTGGTCTCCCTGAAAGCCCTGAACCATAACGAGCGCTGTAAAGAATGCAAAACGGCTGTGTTAAGCCTGCTTGAATCCCTGTTTGGTGAAGTGAAGAAAAACTACAGCCTTCCACTGGGAAGCAAGCCGGAATTCTTCGAGGGGAATCGGTACTACCCTGTCCTGAAGGGGATTTTTAATCACCTCCAAAAGTCTCGTGGACACCAGCAGTTCGTTCGAAGTCCCCGGCTGCCCAACGTGGATTTCTTTGTTCCTAACCCGGGTTTTATCGTCGAATTCGACGAGGGCCAGCACTTTACTGAACAGCGGATGATCTCGCTGAAAGACTATCCTGCCGACTTGGAACTGGGGTACGACAGAGACCTATGGATAGACCGCTGCAGGATGTTACATAGAAGAGACAACGACCCGCCCTTTAGAGACGAACAGAGAGCGTGGTACGACACATTAAGGGACTTTGCGCCCGCGATTCTGAATCTAAGGCCAACTGTCAGGTTGTTCTCAAAAGCCCGGATTTGGTGTAAGCTAAATCACGAGGACGCGAAGGACGTGGCAACCTTCAAGGAAGAGCTGTTTAAGGAACGCCAGTGAATGCTACGCCCGACCAGCGAGGGCTGAAAATAGGCCTCGTATCGATGCAGATAGACTCTAAGGACCCTTCCTCGTTCGCCGATCATGCAGATCTATTCCTTGAGATCGTCAATGCACACAGAGAGTTGGATATAATCGTTTTTCCAGGATGGACTCTTCTCGATAAAGATCAATTGGCGTTTGTAGAGAAGAGAATCAAGAACAACAACTCCCTCGTAATTTTCGAGGTGAAGAAGGATGTCGGGAAGGAGAAATCAAGGCATAAAGGATCTTTTTTCAAGGATGGCTCCCTTCACGACAGAGATATTTTCCAGATGTTTGGAGAATCAAAGGATATCGATGGGAACAAGGAATTGATGACGTCGTACCTCGATGAGATTAGGAGCAAAAGGATCATCGAATACAAGGGCAGGAAGATTTGCTTGCTGATTTGCGGGGAGATCAACGTCCTGCGGAACGTCCAGAAGAATAACAACAAAGTGGAGTTCCGGCTTTCAGAAGATGGGGATCTAAGTCGAGCATTTCACCAAATATGTGAAGACATAGATATTTTTGTTAATCCCACTCACACCATCATGGGCAATCAAGGCAAGTTGGCGCGGAGGAGGGAGTTTCTCTCGCGACACAAAGTGTTCTGTTCCGTGTCAAATGCAGACACATCAACAGATCAGACGCTAGACCGTAAATCCATCCAATATCTCTATAAGAATGGCCAAGCGGTAAATGGAAGGCCGCTGGAGGAAGGCGATAAGCGATTTGTTCTGAAAGAGTACGATGTCTAAGGGCATGGGTTGCAACCCGTACGTAAGTCCAGCGAAATGAACGCAGGCTTTAGCTCCTGAGGGAAGGCGGCCACACGGCAGAGGAGTTTTAAGGGATCCCTAAACCTCGAACGAAAGCTGCCCCGAGGCAAAGAGCGGCGAGGCCGGTTTTGGCTCGGAAGCCAGCTCGTATACCAGCCGCTCCAGCACCAGCCGCTTGTCCGGCGGGGAGGAGCGCAGTTCCAGGTCGGCGCGGGCAATCAGCCGGAGCGCCCGGGTAAGATCGCGGCGGCTCTTATAGCGGCGGGCCTGGCGAATCAGATCGTCGGCGGCAAAGGGCGGCATGCGGAAGCCCTGCCACAGCGCCTGCCAGATAGCGCGCGAGTCGCGCACGTTCTTCTCCAGAATCACCAGCATCTGGCGGAAGGTCCGGGCAAGCATATAAAGATGGCCGATGGCGGCGTCCTCACCCGCATCCGAGCTGTTCAGCAGCCCATGCAGCAGGGCCAGCGCGCGCACCCGGTCGCGGGCGCTGATGGCGTCGGTCAACTCATAAAGCGATCGCTGCTTGGCCCCCAGCACCATGGTCTCCACGTCGCCCAGGGTGATGCGTCCCCTCAACCCCACGGACGAAGACCTGTCCGTGGGGGCCCCGGTGCGGCCGAGGGTATAGAGCAAGAGCTTTTGCAGCTCCGAGGAGATTAGCATCATATCCGCCCCCAGCGCATCCACCAGTTCACGGGCCGCGTCGGGGTCCATGCGGGCGCCGCCCTCCAACGCTGTCGTCACGGTCCAGCGCATGGCGTCTTCCTCGTTCACGCGGGCCAGTTCCACTATGCCGCAGTGCTGGCCCAGAGTCTCGGTGAGCCGCTCGAAGCGGTTCTTGTCGTCCATCTCCATGCGCCGGATGTCGGAGGGAATGCGCAGGAAGTCAGCCACAAAGATCACGAGCGCCTGCGGGTTCGGCGAGCGGAAGTATCGATCCAGAGCCGCAAACTCGTCCTTTTTGGCGCCGCGTGTGTAAAGCTGTTTCACATTGCGGACGAAAATCATCTGGAACGGTGCCATCAGCGACGGAGTCTGCGCCCGGTCAAGCACCTCGAAGATCGAGGTCTCGGCCAAATCCAGGTCGGAGAGGCAATAATCCTTCAGATCCGGAGGCACAAAGCCCTTGAGCACGGCCGCGCGGCAGCAGTCCAGCAAGAAGACTTCGTCGCCAGCCAGCACGTAACCGGGCCGCAGGGGACTCTTGCCCGCCGCGGCGGCCTCAATCTCCGCCACAAAGCGGTTCACAGCTGCAAATCCCGGGGCCCCCGCCAAGCCCGTATTTGGCTTGGCGGGGTGGAATCCCGCTCCCCAGCGAGAGCCGCTCATAGAATGTGCCTCAAGGCAGCGCGGTCAATGAATGCGTCTTTCATGCGCCTCCAGAATATCCTCCTCGGCGCGCCGAGGCCAGCCCCCGGGTCTGGGAAAGTAAGCAAAGTTGCCACGTGGTGCAGCGACAATGCGCCTTCCCCTTCGCCGTTCCACCGTAGCGCCTGCCGTTGCGGAAGGATCGAGGTGCGGCTGCGATTTTACCGCCTTTGGGCAAGTCTGTCCCGTTGAACAAGGCAAGTACCCATGAGGCGGCCCCGCCGATTTCCGTGAGGGGTTGATTTATCGGTAAGTAACACAGGTTACCCCGCAAGAGCGTTGGACCCTCGTAACATTCCCGGGAAGGGAATCTCGGCATCCAATCGCGATTTCTCTTGCCTCTAGCTGCGGGCCGCAATTAAACTGGGTCCCAACTCAGGACGGTGAGCCGTCCCCACTCCCCTCTCGCCGGCAAGCTTGGTGCGCTTTCAACGCCGCACGAGAGTGTGGTTCCTACCCTTGAGCAGTCCCCCCGTTTGAAGGAGAAATGCAATGAACGATTTGCGCCGAGTGATGTGTTATGCATCCATGTTCGCCCTCGCTTCCGGTCTTGTGGTTTCCGCCGCGGCACAGACCGGCGCCGCTCCCAATCCGCGCATTACCGCCGCCATCGACGATGCGGTGCGGGTAACACTGGCGGGCAATACCCGTCCTGAAGCCACTTCAGCCAACGACTTGGGTCCGGTGGACAATAGCCTGGCGCTCGATGACATGCTGTTGCTGCTCCAGCGCGCCCCCGCGCAGCAGGCGGCTCTCGATGCCTACACAGCAAGCCTCTCGGACAAAAGCTCCCCCAACTATCACAAATGGCTCACCGCCGCGCAGCTTGGCTCAAGTTACGGCGTAGCGCAAGCTGACATCGATCAGGTGACCGGCTGGCTCCAGTCGCACGGGCTGACGGTGAACGCGGTTTACCCGAACCAAATGGTGATCGATTTCTCCGGCACGGCAGCTGCGGTCCAGGAGGCCTTCGGCACCGAGATTCACGGCTATGAAGTCAATGGCGTGCGACACATCGCCAATGCAAGCGATCCCAGGATTCCCGCGGCGCTGGCGCCGGTAGTGGCCGGCGTGGTCTCGCTGCACGATTTCACGCCCTGGCCCATGCACAAGCCCCGGCCCGACTACACGTTTACAGCCAGCGGCAGCACCTACTACGCCGTCACTCCCGCGGATCTGGCCACCATCTACAACCTCAATCCCCTCTTCGCCGCCGGCTACACGGGCGTAGGCCAGACCGTGGTGGTCATTGAAGACACCAACGTTTACTCGACTGCCGACTGGACCACCTTCCGCAGCGCGTTCGGCCTCTCCGGATACACCTCAGGCTCATTTACCCAGGTCCATCCCGCGCCCCAGAGCGGGAAAAATAACTGCTCCAATCCAGGCGTGGTGGTGGGCAATGACGGCGAAGCCATCCTCGATGCTGAATACGCCTCCGCAGCCGCGCCCAATGCCGCCATCGAACTGGCCTCCTGCGCGGACACCAGGACCACCTTCGGCGGCTTGATTGCCCTCCAGAATCTGCTCAACGCCAGCTCCGCGCCGCCGGCGCTGGTGAGCATCAGCTATGGCGAATGCGAGGCTGAGAACGGCGCCGCCGCCAACGCCGCCTACAACGCCGCCTACGAGCAGGCCACCGCCGAAGGCGTTTCCGTCTTTGTCTCCGCCGGCGACGAGGGCGCTGCCAGTTGCGACGCCGACGAAAGCAAATCCACGCACGGCATAGGCGTCAGCGGGTTCGCCTCGACGCCTTACAACGTGGCCGTGGGCGGAACCGACTTCGGCGACGCCTATGCTGGGACGGAATCCACCTACTGGAACCCGGCCAACACCTCCACTTACGGCTCGGCCAAGAGCTACATTCCCGAGATTCCCTGGAACGACTCCTGCGCCAGCGAGCTGATCGCGTCGATCGAGGGCTACTCGACGACTTACGGATCGAGCGGCTTCTGCAACAGCGTGACCGGCAAGGACAACTTCCTAACCACCGCTTCGGGCAGCGGCGGGCCGAGCGGCTGCGCCACCGGGTCGCCCTCTACCTCGGGAGTGGTCAGCGGCACCTGCAAGGGCTACGCCAAACCCGCCTGGCAATCGCTGGTGGGCGTACCGAGCGACGGCGTGCGCGACCTTCCCGACGTCTCGCTGTTTGCCGCCAACGGCGTCTGGGGCCACTACTATATCTTCTGTTACTCTGACACGGCCGGCGGAGGCGCTGCCTGCACCGGCGCTCCCAGCGGCTGGGCCGGCGCGGGCGGCACCAGCTTCTCCTCGCCGATCCTGGCCGGCATGCAGGCTCTGGTCAACCAGAAGTGGGGCCGCCAGGGCAATCCCAACCCCATTTACTACCAGATCGCCGCGGCCGAGTACGGTTCCACCGGCAGCGCGGCCTGCAACTCCAGCAATGGCAATGCCGTGGCCTCAAGCTGCGTCTTCTACGACGTGACCCAGGGCGATATGGACATCAACTGCACCGGCAGCCACAACTGCTACCTGCCCTCCGGCAGGAACGGCGTGCTCTCCATGTCGAACACCAGCTATGCTCCGGCCTTCAAGACCGGAACCGGCTGGGATTCTGCCACAGGCATCGGCACCGTGAATGCCTACAACTTGGTTCTCAACACCAGTTGGTAGCAGAATTTCGACCCTAGGTACGCCAGGCGGCACTGAGATGCAACAATCTCCGCGCCGCTTGTGCAAATACCTGAAGAGTAACTTCGCAATGGCAAGTTCTGGAGCGTGTTTGGCTCTGTTGACATCCTCGATACGTGTGTGGAAGGTGGCAGGAATGGGGTTAAGCTGAAGCTGCTCTGACTCTTCGCAATCAGTATGGCCGAGGTTGGACTGGTGCGGTTTGCCCGGCTGGCTCTGGAAGTCAGTCAGGCTGTTTTGCC
>Ga0326727_10010441_pt1 | contig 22113 bp, 17 predicted proteins | sample MB2enrmetagenome_FD_207643 | JGI IMG/M metagenome (GOLD analysis project Ga0326727, IMG submission 207643) | Lab enriched peat soil microbial communities from McLean, Ithaca, NY, United States - MB29MY | ecosystem: Environmental > Terrestrial > Soil > Wetlands > Peat | place: USA: New York...
CGGAGCTGAGGGGCTTCGAGCGGTTTTGCCTGGGAAGGCCCGTTGAGGAGATGCCGAGGATCGTGCCGAATATTTGCGGTGTCTGCCCTACGCCCCACAACATGGCATCGACGAAGGCCCTCGACAAAGTGTACGGGGTGGAGCCGACGGTTACTGCCAAGCTGATCCGGCAGCTCCAGTATAACGCCTTCTATGTGGAAGACCATTTTATCCACTTTTTCTTCCTCGGCGGACCGGACTTTGTGGTCGGCCCCGACGCGAATCCGGCAGAGCGAAACATTCTCGGCGTAATCCAAAAGGTAGGTATGGAGATCGCAGGAAAGGTGATCGAAGTCCGGAAAAGGTGCAGGGATATCTTGCGGCTTCTGGGAAGCAAGGCCCCGCACCCGGAAGGCGGCCTTCCCGGCGGTGTCTCAAGAGGGATTACCGAGGAAGAGCGTGTGACCATAAAGGAGACGGCCGACTACGCCGTCGAATTCGCGAAATTCGCCCTCCAGCTATTCAAGAACGTAGTGGTCAGGAATCCCGAGTATCTCGACCTTGTCCTCAACGATGCGTACAACCTCAACACCTATTATATGGGGATGGTCGACGAGAACAAGTGCGTCAACTTTTACGACGGCAATATCCGGGTGGTCAACCCGGAAGGCAAGGAGAGGGCCCTTTTTGACCCCCAGTTCTACACGGACCATATTGCTGAATGGGTCGAGCCCTGGACCTATATAAGACTCACCTACCTCAAGGTCCTGGGATGGCAGGGGCTGAAAGAAGGATACGGCTCATCCCTTTACCGCGTAGGGCCGCTGGCCCGTTTGAATGCATCGAAGGGCATGGCCACGCCCGAGGCGCAGGCGGAATACGAGGAGATGTACGCAATCCTGGGCAACAAGCCGGCGCACAATACCCTCGCCTTTCACTGGGCGCGGTTGATCGAAGCCCTGCAGGCGGCTGAGGATATGCAGCGCATCGCCGGTGATCCGGCTCTGACGAGCAAGGATATACGGAATATGAACCTCCGCTTGACGAAGAAGGGCATCGGGTGTGTGGAGGCGGCAAGGGGAACGCTGATCCATCACTATGAGACGGACGATAAGGGACTCCTCACAAAAGCGAACCTCATTGTCGCAACACAGCACAATGCCGCCCCGATCTGCCTTTCGGTAAAAAAGGCGGCCCAGGGTTTTATAAAGGGAGGAGAGGCAAAGGAAGGGCTCCTCAACATGGTCGAGATGGCGTTCCGCGCTTATGACCCATGTCTCGGGTGTGCAACCCACACGCTTCCCGGGACAATGCCGTTCGAAGTCGTGCTCCGCGATAGACAGGGGAACGTGGTCGAGCGGATAAGCCGGGGCTTGTAAATAAAACAGGTTGGAAAAGGCCGTGGCCCCGCATAAGGCCACGGCCCCATTTTTTATTATGGCTTCTCAGAAAACTCTTGTGCTCGGGCTCGGCAATACCATCCTCGGCGATGACGGCATCGGCATCCGCGTCGTGCGGGAGATAAGGAAAACATGGGCCGGCCACCCTCAGATCGAGCTTGTCGAGGCGAGTCTCGCGGGCATGGTGCTCCTCGATGTGATTACCGGGTTCGACAAGGTGATCGTCGTCGATGCCATTATGACGGCCGACCTGAATCCTGCCGGCTTCGTCTACGAGCTGACCCTGGACGACCTGGGAGAAGTGCTCCTGCCCTATGCGTCTCATGCCCTCGACCTGAAGACCACCATCGAGCTGGGGAAAAGACTTGGCTATAAGATGCCGGCGACCGTACAAATCTGCGCCATAAAGATAGAGGAGAACACGCTCTTTACGGAGGCGCTCACGCCGCCCGTGGAGCATGTCGTGCCCATCCTCGCTGAGCGCCTGATCAGGGAGCTGAGCAGCCTCAACCCATCATAACCCCTCGAATAACCCGGACCTGGTGATGCATCACGTTCTGTGCGGCTTGCTTTTGCCTGCCCATTTTCCTATAATACACTGTAAAGGCCGGGGAAGTATAGGTCCTAGAGGACTTATAAGACCTATGCTTCCCCGGCCGCGGACAAGGAGGTCAAGGTGATGGCTAGCTATAGATGCGTCGTATGTGGCTATATTTATGATCCTGCGGAAGGCGATTCTGCGTCGGGAATAGCGCCGGGCACGGCTTTCGAGGCGTTGCCCGATTCCTGGGTATGCCCTGTGTGCGGCGCCCCCAAGACGGAGTTCAAAAAGGAAGGATAGATAGACCGGGCAGACCGTATGGGTGGGGGAAAGAAACAAGGAGAAGTGAAATGGTGATGCTGCTGGAGACCGGGTTTGCAGGCCTCGGCGCCCCCAGAAAGGGCAAAGTGCGGGACATTTACGACCTGGGTGACAAGCTTCTCATTGTGGCTACGGACCGCGTGTCCGCGTTTGACGTGGTGCTGCCGACGGGCATACCCGACAAGGGGAAAGTCCTTAATCAGCTTTCCCTTTTTTGGTTCCGCAGGATGGAGGACGTCGTCAGGAATCACGTGGTGGAATCGGATGTCGCGCGCTACCCCGCAGCTCTTGCGAAGTATGCCGACCGGCTTTCGGGAAGAAGCATGATAGTAAAGAAAGCGAATCCTGTTCCCGCCGAGTGTGTCGTCCGGGGCTATCTCGCAGGATCGGGGTGGACAGAATACAGGGAAAAAGGGACTGTGGCCGGGATAAAGCTGCCCGCAGCGCTGCAGGAATCCCAAAGGCTGGAAGAGCCTATTTTCACGCCTACCACCAAGGCCGACGAGGGACACGACATCCCTCTCTCAGAGGACCAGCTCCGGGAGCTGATAGGGGCACGACAGGCAGAGGAAGTGACGCGTCTGAGTCTTGAGATATACAAGAGGGCCGCAACGCTCGCAGAGACACGAGGTATTCTGATCGCGGATACGAAATTTGAATTTGGCATTGTCGACGGCGAAACGATCATTATTGACGAGATCCTCACACCCGATTCGTCCAGGTTCTGGTCGGCCCGGGACTACAAGCCGGGGCAGGGACAGGACAGCTTCGACAAACAGATCGTCAGGGATTACCTGAACACCCTTGAATGGGATAAGACTGCACCGGGACCCGAGTTGCCGGCGGCGATTGTGGCAAAGACCAGCCAACGGTATAGGGAGATATATGAGATTCTCACCGGCGGCCCACTCCGGTAGCTGGCGGTAGCGGGCGGCCGGGATCTTTTCGCGCCTGGCGCGGTCGCCGGGGCGTGTCCGGGTCCTCACATACGATCGGAGTATGCTCCGGCCCGGACGACACCCCGGCTTCCGCCCCATCCATCGAAAATCTCTCCGGCCGCGAACAGACCTTATTTAGTGCACCTGCAAGTGGTGCCTTTTTGTGTTTCGACATTTTTACGGAATACCGTGAGTAAGGTGGCCACCAGGCCACGCCGGGTTGCCTCAAAGACGGCGGCTGCCTTCCTCGCAGAGCTCGGGGACTACAGGAACTTTAAATCCTACAAGAAGATGATTGCCTTCTCGGGGCTTGATCCTACCATACACCAGTCAGGCAAATATGAGGGGATGAGCATAATATCGAGAAGAGGCGATCGGCACTTGCGGAAAATCATCTACAACATGACCTTCTGCGTCATCCGCTATGACGGTCCGTTCAGGGATCACTTCTTCAGAAGAAAGGAAGAAGGCTTACCGTTTAAGAAGGCATTATTGGCGACGGCGCATAAACTGATGAGGGCTATATTTGCGATGCTGAATGGCGGAACCCTTTATCGAACGGAGGCGCCTGTGGAAATATAAAAAATAGTTGGACTGCAATTGTTGATTTAAAGCCTTGTCCTCTTCGCTTAAATAAAGGACTAACCGCCTTACCACTATTTATTTACTGCAAACCACTCGGGATGAAAGAAACGTTAAAGCTTTCATTTCTATTAATGTCCATGTATGGGAATCTGGAGACAATTGCCCTGATTCTCTTTTGTCTGGCTCCCTGATCACCCCAAAGAACCTCGACTCTTGTTCCCAGTTCTGCATATTTAGGATCAATAATTGCTAATGAAATCATTTCGCGGTAGTACCAGCTGAAGCACCGACCTGATGCCATGCCCACACATTGATTACCCACTAGGATCTGGTCAGCGCGATAATCCCATATCTCTTCAGTCTTCGGGGCGTCTTCCGGGCCATCCATCGCGAAATAGGGTTCACCCTTTTCGAATTCGGAACGGTAAATATCGATAATATCATCCTGATTCCAAACCAGTGTTCTCATCTGCCGGTGCGGTTCCGACTTGATCTTTATTAGTGCTTCCTTGCCGACAAAATCGTGCTCGAAATTGACGCAGAATCCCCAACTCAGTTCAAAGGGATTTACGTATCGATCACTGATATTCGTACTGTAACTACCGGTCAGTTTCGTAGCGGATCCGCCCCTAATTAGGCCATAGGCTCCCGAGTTCATGAAATCCTGATCTGTTTCCCACGCGTAATAAAAATGAATCGTGTACTGAGGGAAACCATTTTCTGTGTGGGCGTTCCAGTAAGCCTGCCTGCCGAGTCTACGGATTCCATATGTCTCACCGGCTTTCAATAGTGCAGCGTAGACAGTAAGTGCGTCTTCTAGATTACCATGTACTTCATAAGCCAAAGAGCCCGCCATACCTATACGCATGACCCGTACTTGTTTCCCGGCAATACTGCTTAAACAGTGTCCGGCAAACGGAAGGTCGTGAAAGTCTTCTCGGGTAGCTGCTTCGATAATCTCCAAGGAGCGGGGCCCGCCCAGTTGGTACATGTATACATCGCCGGTCAGATCTTTTCCTTCCACATCATAGCTGCCACGATCGATCGCGTAGTCAAGATAGGGGGCCATCCAGTAGGTGATGAACTCATCTTCGCCCAGCCGAAGCAACAGGCCGTCTATCATAAGCAGACCATCTTTATTTACCATTATCCCGTGTTTGGCTCTTCCAATTTCAAAACTCTTAAAGCTGTTCGTAAGATTCTCATTCAGAAATCTAAGAGCATCCGGACCTTTGAACCAATAAGTCCGGGTTGGGTTCAGGGCCGCGTGAATATAACAATTGTCGTACCAAGATAGTTGTTCATCGCGCCACCCCGTATAAGTATACGGCGTCACGCCAGGAGCCCCTGCGGAACTATAATTTGCGGTATATAAGGAGCATCCCCGTTTGTTATACGGAACATAAGGACTGAGTTTAAACCGACCATCAAGCATATTCTTGTTCATTTTGACACCTCCAAATACTGCTACAAAAGTCCTTCGTATCTTCTTGGCCGTTCCCGACGTAAAAAGAGCATTACGAGGGAACGCGTATCCGCTTGCCGCTATTTCTTCGGAATATATAGAAAGGCCAAGCTTCTCTCGTATTACCCCCTCACAATCTCTTTGCTCTACGTATCCTCCTTATCGTAATACTTCGATACGGTACTATAGCACGGCATTTGAAAGCTGCGAAGGCCCCCTATTCACTTTTCAAGCTATTTTCGTAAAAAGTCAGGTTTTCCTGATGGCGGGTTGTGACTGGACCCGGTAAGGTTTCAAGATAAGTGAATGGGTGTCGGGGATAGGCAAAAACCGTTTCAACGGGGAACGAGGATCGAAAAAAGGGGGAAGACTAATGAAAAAAGCGTTTCTTTTCGCAGTCGTCGTCGGTATATGCATGATCCTTTCGACTACGGTCACGGCACAGCCGATTAAGGTGGGGGCCGTAATCAATCTTACCGGGCCAGCCTCGTCCTATGGCCAGTATCATGCCAAGGGGCTGCAGGATTATTTCCGGTATGTCAACGAAGTTAAGGGGGGAGTGGCGGGCAGAAAGGTGGAGCTAACCATCGTCGATCATGCCTATCAAGTGCCTGAAGCCATAAAGCTGGTAAAGAAGTTTTGCGAGGACAAGGTGGATATGCTGGCGGTCTGGGATGCAGGGTCGGGAATCGCCGTAAAGCCAATTCTTCAACAGTACAAGATCCCGGCGATCAACTTCTCCACGTATCAAGCCCTTCTTAATCAGCCGATAGAGTACATGTACATTGTCTTCGGTAGCTACATAATGGAGTCAATGGCAGTTCTCGACTACATAAAGGCAATCCACAAGGGAAAGGAGCCGCCGAGGGTCGGATTACTCACATACAATAATGCTTTCGGAAAAGCGATCCATGCCCCCTGCAAGGAGTACGCGGTTAAAGCAAATGTCAATATAGTGAGTGTCGAAGAATTCCCGTCCTCCACACTTGATCTGGGTACGGAGCTTTTGCGCCTAAAAGAGAAGAAGGCAGAGTACATTTTCATTCAGGCCCTCCCTGCGGCAATAGTCGCCGCATTAAAGGCTGCGGACAGGGTTGGCTACAATGTGCCCTTCTTCGGCACCAACACCTCGACTGATCCGGATTTTTTCAAACTCGGTCACGGTCTGATTCGTGACCGGCTTGCGATTTCGTTCGGCGGTGCCCTTCCTGTCGACAACACGCCCGGCATCAAGTTGATGCAAGACCTATGGAAAAGATACAAGACCGTAGACAAGTTCGACACCTGCTACTGGTTGGGGGTCACGGTCGGGGCCATCATGGAGAGGTCCATGGAACGGGCAAACCAGACATACAAGAAGATCAACGCGGAAACGATCAACAACGCAATGGAGTTTTTTCGTAATGAGGATTTCGGTGGTCTTGTCCCCAACGTCACCTACACCAAAACCAATCATGAGCCTTCGTTTAGCACAAGGATTGTAAGAGTTCGCGAGGATTCAAGTTATGCTCCGCTTTCGAACTTCTTCCATCCCGGAAAGGATAAGGTCCAGGTCCTGAAGGAATCTAAGTGAAGGCGTTTCGAGGGCAGCCCAGCATCTACGCCAACCAGCGCGCCGATAGCCGGCCGGCCGAACTGCAAGTGAAGGACATTCATTTGTCCTTCGGGGGAGTAATGGCACTGAGCGGAGTGAGCCTTGCCGTTCAGAGCGGGGAGCTGGTCAGCGTCATAGGTCCCAACGGGGCGGGAAAAACCAGCCTCATGAATTCAATCACGGGTTATTATCACCCGCAAAAAGGACATATTTCTTTCAACGGTCAGGAGATAACGGGTTGGCCTCCTCACTCCATCACGAAGCAGGGGATAGGCAGGACATTCCAGAACATTGAGCTCTTTCCCGGAATGACTGTTCTTGCCAATATGCTTCTGGCCCGTCACATACACTCTCACTATAGCCTGGTGTCGGCAACCGTCTTCGCCCGGTCGGTCCGCGACGAGGAAATCCGCCACCGGCGGGTTCTGGAAGAGATCATCGATTTTCTGGAAATGCAGCCGATTCGCAAGAAGCCGGTCGGTGGTTTGGCCTACGGGTTACGTAAAAGGGTGGAGCTGGCCCGGGCCTTGGCACTTGAGCCCCAGCTATTGGTTCTTGACGAACCATTCGCCGGCATGACGTTGGAAGAGAAGGAAGACATGGTCCGGTTTCTGATTGAACTAAATAACGCGTGGGGACAGACGATGCTGCTCGTCGAACATGACATGTCCATCGTAATGAGCATTTCGCAAAGAATTGCTGTCCTGGATTTCGGTGTGTTGATAGCCGAAGGAACGCCTGAAGTCATTCAGAACCATCCCAAAGTGATTGAGGCCTATCTGGGTCAAACAGTAGAGGCATAAGATGTCAGAAACGGCGGCAGTAACACAGCACAGGACAAAGAAACAGGTGGAACAGGGCTTCTTGACCTCCCTAAGTACCTACACCTTGCCCAGAATCTTGCTTTATCAGTCACAACATCTTGGAAAAGACTATATTGCCATTCGCGAGAAGGCGTACGGTATATGGCAAACATACCATTGGGAGGAGTATTTTAACTATACCAAGCGCGTCGCTTTGGGGCTGATGACTTTAGGGCTGAACCGAGGTGAACATGTTGGCATTGTGATGAACAATCATCCCGAATGGCTGTTCAGTGAGCTCGCCACGCAGTCCCTGGGTGCAATCAGTCTAAATCTTTTCACCTCTTCTATTGCTAAAGAACTCGCGTCAGGTCTGAAGCGAAGCCATGCGGTTTATGCCGTCGCTCAAGACCAAGAGCAGGTCGATAAGCTGCTGGAAAGCAGAAAAGAACTGCCCGACGTGCGAAAAGTGATCTATGTAGACCCAACCGGCATGAGAACCTACGAAAACCACCCATGGCTGATCAGTTTTCAGGAACTCCTTGCGAGCGGAGAAAACCTGGATCGAGAAAAGCCTCACTTGTATATAGAAGAAATAGAGAAGGGTAAACCTGGGGAAGTGGCGTTGATGATCATGACCTCTGGGACGACAGGAGTACCGAAGCTCGCCATGCTCTCCCATCAGAGCTTTACCGAGATGGCCAGAAAGTGGCTGGAGACGACCCCGATTGGCGTGGGCGACAACTGGATATCGATCACGCCCCCTGCGTGGATAGTGGATCAGATGTGGGGTATGGGAGTAGCGTTATGCGGTGGAATGACCATGAACTTTCCCGAAGCACCTGAGACCGTAACCGAGGATTTTCGTGAAATCGGGCCAGCGATAGTCATCACATCCTCCAGATTCTGGGAAGACTTGGCATCGAACATCAGGGTCAAGATCAGCGATGCGGGATGGATCAAACGGAAATTGTTCGGTAAGTCAGAAAGAATCGGAGCGGCAGTGGTAGACAGGGAGCAGAAAGGAAACACGATACCACTCCATCTACGTGTTCTTCACTGCTTGGCTTCACGGACGGTTTACCGGCCTCTCATGGATCGGGTTGGCTGCTCGCATATCCGGGTTGCAATTACGGGGGGGCATCCGATCAGCCCAGACGTGATACGTTTCTTTCGAGCCAAGGGTCTGAACCTCAAGCACGGGTATGGTCTGACCGAGGCAGGCGGTGTGTTCCAGATTCAGCCTGATGGAGAAGTGAAACCGGAGACCGTGGGTAAGCCTTTGCCCCGAACCGAAGTGAGGATCGCCGAAGATCAAGAGGTGCTCGTCGCAAGCCCCTCCAACTTCGTCGGTTACTACGGTGACGATGAGGCGACCAGGAAGGCTTATAGAGACGGATGGGTCTACACAGGCGATGCCGGGTATATGGATGACGACGGCCACCTCCTGATTATTGGTCGAAAAGAGGAGATTATCCGGACGAATGTGGGAGAAGCATTCTCTCCAGATTTCATCGAGACTCGGCTCAAATTCAGTCCGTACATTAAGGAAGCAGTTGTCTTTGGCGAAAAGCGTGATTTCATTACCGCTTTCATAAATATCGATATGGAGAACGTCGGGAGTTGGGCAGAAGACCGCATGATTCCTTACACAACATACACGGATTTGTCTCAGCAGCCGGCCGTGGAGGATTTGATCCTCGAGGAAATCCGTAAAGTCAATCTGCAATTGCCAAAGCCTACAAGAATCCACAGGATAATCCTTCTTTACAAGCTGCTGGATGCGGACGACGAAGAGTTGACGCGAACAGGAAAGGTACGGAGAAAGTTTGTTAACGAACAGTACAACGGGTTAATCGGGGCCATGTACGGCGAGAAGAAGGAATTACAAGTGACAGGAAAGATCAGGTACAGAGACGGAACTGCGGGCACGATCGAGACAAAAGTGAGAATACTTGCGGTGGTGGGGCACGATGGAGCACGGCCACAAAAGGGCCAGGAGGTTATGACATGATGTTTTTTGTCCAACTCTTGTTTCAGGGCCTGTCCATTGGGTTTCTTTACGCCCTGGCCGCTCTCGGTTTTGTAATGATTTTTAAATCGAGCAGCGTACTCAATTTCGCTCACGGTCAGCTGCTGGCGATCGGTGCCTTTATTTTTCTGGCCCTTGCCTCCTGGGTACATCTACCAATTCCTGTGGCATTCCTGCTCACACTCGTTAGCACCTTCGCGCTGGGCTTTATCATAGAACGCCTTTTTCTTCGTCCTCTTATTGGAGAGGCGCTGATCGAAGTGATTATGCTGACGGTAGGCCTTGCCTACATGTTTAAGGGCTTGCTGCTGTTCGCGTTCGGGGGAAATCTTCACAACTATCCTGATTTTCTGCCGAAGGGACTCGCCCTGCATGTTTGTGCCGTCGAGGTTCCTCCCGTATACGTGGCCACTTTTATTATTGGGCTGGTATTCCTCCTGATATTCGGGCTCTTTTTCAAGTATTCCTCGCAAGGTATCTATATGAGATCCGTCGCAGACAACCAGACGGCATCTCTTTCCCTCGGCGTGCATGTCAGGCGCGTTTTTGCGTTGTCATGGGCCATTGCTGCCGTCGTGTCGGCCATTAGTGGAATAATCCTCGGGATCATCAACGGCATTAATGTCCACGAGCTAAGCGCCGTCGGCCTCAAGGTCTTTCCCGTCGTTATCCTCGGTGGGTTAGAAAGCATAGGCGGGGCGATCATAGGCGGAATTATTATCGGCCTTCTTGAGACCTTTACCGGGGGGTATATCTCCACGTCGCTCAAGGAGGTTGTCCCCTACATCGTTCTTGTATTTATCCTCTTCGTTAAACCCTATGGTCTTTTTGGCCTTAAAGAGATTGAACGAGTGTAGGAAGAGAGTGTGAAAAGATGAGAAAACTGAGACTACACCCATGTGGAAAGTTTAGCGAACGATACGACGAAGAACTGAGTATCTTTGGGACAGACTTCGGAAGGCTGTGGCTCGTTGTGGGCTGCCTCATTCTCTTTGCGGCCATACCCCTTGTCTGCAAGCCTTACGTGCTGTACATCATCAACCTTATTGGTATTGCCTCAATCGCCGCCATTGGTCTCAACATACTGATCGGCTTTACCGGTCAAATTTCGCTCGGACACGGCGCTTTTTTCGGTGTCGGAGCCTACGCTGCAGCTATACTCGCCACCGTGGCAGGGTTTCCGTTCTATGCGGCGGTTCTCTGTGCAGGGCTGATCACTGCCGTTGTCGGTATGATTTTTGGTATTCCCTCCCTTCGCCTGAAACACCTTTACCTTACCATTGCCACCCTTGCAGGTCAGTTTATCATTCAATATCTGTTTCTCCATTGGGAAAGCCTCACGAAAGGACCAGTGGGAATATTTGTTCCCCCCGCAAAAATATTCGGGCTTTCGCTGGGCGGGGATCATTCCTTCTTCTACGTCGTGTTTATTTCATTCGTTCTGATGACCTGGGTCGCTGTCAACCTCATACGCACCCGGTTCGGCCGCGCTTTTATCGCTATCCGAGACAACGATCGGGCGGCCGAAGGTATGGGCATTCCCATATTCAGGTACAAGCTTCTTTCCTTCGCCATAAGCTCTTTCTATGCCGGCTTCGCCGGGGCCCTGTGGGCATATTATATTGGAAGCATCACGCCCGAGCCCTTCACCCTATCTCTTTCCGTTGAATTTGTTGCAATGATCATCATTGGCGGACTTGGAAGCATTCCCGGCTCGGTGTTCGGTGCCGTTCTGATTACCGTTCTCAATGAAATTCTGAGTGGGGCGGCAAAGTTCTTCATGAACCTGGGAGGAATGAGCGACCTTGCCCTGACGATAGCACCTTTGCGCGAGTTCATCTTTGGTCTGACAATAGTGTTGTTTATCATTTTTGAGCCAAAAGGCCTTGCAGAGGTGTGGCGTATTGTCCGCTCCAGCTTCAGGCTCTGGCCATTCTCATACTAGTGCTGAGGCAGCAGATGGATCAAACGGAAGTCGTCCTCCAACTAAACAATATCAGCGTAGTCTATGCCAATGTAATTCAGGTGCTTAAGGGAGTCTCCCTGACCGTTAGAAAGGGCCAGATCGTCTCATTGCTGGGAAGCAACGGTGCCGGGAAGACAACAACGCTGAAAGCAATTTCCGGACTGTTGAAGCCCGAGAACGGCAAGGTAACGGAGGGGACCATTACCTACAGCGGCCGCACCATCCAGAACTCAGCCCCAGAGGAAATCACCCGCCTGGGAATCATACAGGTTCTCGAAGGTCGTCAACCATTCAAGAACCTCACCGTCGAGGAGAATCTAAGAGTGGGTACGGCTACGAGATGGGGTAAGCCGTACAAAAAGGATCTTGAACTCATATACCACTACTTCCCTCCCTTGGTCGCACGGAAACACCGGCTAGCTGGATATTGCAGTGGTGGCGAACTCCAAATGCTTGTGATGGGCCGCGCCCTTATGGCTCACCCGAAGCTCCTGCTTCTTGATGAGCCTTCGCTGGGCCTCGCTCCATTTCTTGTTACCGAGATCTTTGAAATCGTGCGGAGAATCAATCAAGAGCAGGGTACGACGATAGTTCTTGTCGAGCAGAACGCGAATATGGCCCTGCAAATCGCGCATTACGGTTACGTGATGGAGAACGGCAAGATTGTCATGGAAGATGCGGCAGTTGAGCTGCGGGAGAACCCAGACGTCAAAGAATTCTACCTGGGAACAGCTGCCTCGGGGGCTGCAAAATCCTATAAGGACCTCAAGTCCTACAAGCGACGTAAACGCTGGTTGTAAAGGAGGCAGGGATGGCGAAGAAGATCGATATGTTCGATGCAAAACAGGCGATGTCACCGGCCGAAAGGCAAATTTACTATGAGAAGAGCCTTAGGCGTATGGTCGGACTTGGTTATCGAAAATCGGGCAGGGTTAGGGAAATATTTCAAAACAGGAACCTTAGACCGTCAGATGTACGCTCGATCAAGGACTTGGAGAAGCTACCGGTCATATCACGAGAGGAACTCGTCAAGATGCAGATCCAGGACCCACCTTTTGCAGGCTTCTGTGAGAAGCCGGTAAGAACAGATAGGATTTTCACTTCGCCTGGTCCTGTCTACGAGCCCCATCTGAATGAGAAGGATCTTATATGGGCCAGGGCCTTTCATGCGGCAGGTTTTGGCGAGGCCGATATCGCTCTCAATACTTTCTCCTACCATATGGTTGCTGCCGGATTAACAATCCACAGCGGGCTGAGGCGGGTAGGCACAACGGTTGTACCGTCCGGAACGGCGAGCACAGAAAACCAAGTGCAACTGATCCGCGATCTGGCCGTCACCGGATATGTAGGGACGCCGAGCTTTCTCATGGCCATTATAAGTAAGGCCGAAGACATGGGATGTAAGTTTAAAAACGATTTCAAGCTGAAACGGGCTAGTTTCTTAGCGGAGCCCCTCCAACCTTCTTTACGACAAAAATTCGAAAAGGAATACGGCATTGATACCTATCAGATGTATGGCGCGACAGAGGTGGGGGACGTGGCCTACGAATGTAAAGAAAAAGGCCATTGGCACATATGTGAAGAAGTAATCGTCGAGATTGTTGACCCAGCTACGGGCAAGCAGGTAGGCCCGGGTGTGCTGGGAGAAGTGGTCGTAACGAGGCTCAACAACTGTTTTTTCCTGTTCCGGTTTGGCACCGGAGATCTCTCAAGCCTTATCGAAAAGCCCTGCTCTTGTGGTCGCACTTCTTTTCGCCTCGCCGGCATTTCGGGCAGGGTCGGGGAAGCCACAAAGGTCAGGGGAATGTTCATCGCTCCCAGCCAACTGAAGAAGGTATCGTCGCGATTCGACAATCTGCGAATTCAGGCGGTCGTGGATCGGGCAAACTTCAAGGATCATCTTACCATGCGCGTGGAGGCCGAACACCAAGGAGCCGAAGGCGCCACGTTTCAAAAGGAGTTCGAGAATTTTGTGAAAGAGGTGTGCACGGTCAAGGTCGATCGGGTGGAGTTTTTGCGGAAAGGAACTCTTTCTGACAAAGACAGCCTGATCGTAGATAAACGAACCTGGAAGTAACGTCTTGAGAACCGGGCAAGCTCGGCCCATCAAGGCATCAATTCAGAAGGGAGCATGGCGATGACAACGAAAAAGGGTCGTAAGGGCAAGATTGACCCTAACAGTCAGTGGGAAAAAGTTTTTCCTCATTCTGTGTTCGTGCCCCACGACCCTAAGGTAGACCTTTACCTGGGCGCCGTTTACGGCTTTGCCACAACCTTTGCCATCCCCTGGGAATACACGGGGTGGCGCGACGAGCAGATGTCATGGAAAAAGACATGCTATCTTCATGGCAACCTTAATCCAACTCCCACATACCGGATTAAGGGGCCAGAGGCACTTAAATTCCTGTCTGACCACTGCGTGAATAGTTTTGCCAGCTTCCCTATAGGGACGGCCAAGCATGCAGTAATGTGTAACAAGGAAGGGCTTAACATGATGGATGGGGTCCTCGCCCGACTTGACGAGGATGATTATATCACTTATTGGATGGCACCCTATATATCCTACATGCTTGAGGTACAGAAGAAAGACAAGTATAAGGCATCTGGGGAAAATCTGACCGGACAGGTATTTCTTTTTCAGGTAGCGGGCCCGCGTTCGCTTGAGGTACTTGAGACGGCAACCGGGGAATGTCTGCACGATATACGGTTCAAAGATCACAGGTTAAGCGCTATAGGCGGGACGGAGGTACGCATTCTTAGAATGGGCATGGCGGGAACACTTGCCTATGAGGTTCATGGACCCATAGAGAAGGCGCGGACCGTATATGATTCTATCTTTAAGGCCGGAGAATCTTTCGGGATCCGTCGACTTGGCCGTCACACTTATTTGATGAACCACACGGAAGCCGGCTTCCCACAAGCGTACTATCACTTCCCCTACCCGTGGGACGAGGACCGGCAATTCGCAGACTATCTGGACAAGATCGGCTACAGCATCAGGTTCAGAACGTTTCGTGGCAGCATGGGGCCTGATCCTCGCTTGCGTTACCGGAACCCTTTCGAACTTGGGTGGTCCAGTCTCGTTAAATTCGACCACCAATTCGTGGGACGTAAAGCGCTTGACAAAATAGCGAAGAGTCCTGATCGCAAGATCGTCACACTTGTCTGGAACCCGGAAGACGTGACTGACGTATACGCCTCGCAGCTCAGGCCTGGCGACCCTTATCAACCGATGGATCAACCCTACCACTTCTTAATTGAGCACGGGGAACGTGTTCTTTATGCCGACCAAGTCTTAAACGGCGGCAAACAGATCGGAATTAGCTCGGGTCGGGCATACAGTTGTTACTATCATGAGATGATCTCGCTGGCTTCAATCAATGGTGACTGCCCGACTGGCGCTGAAGTAGTGGTGCTATGGGGTGATCCAGGAGCGAAGCAGAAGGAAATAAGGGCCAAAGTAGCACGTTTCCCATACCTTGATGAAGAACGAAATGAGCATGTGGACGTCATAAAGATCCCTTGCCGCGCCATCAAAGCAACGAAAAGCCCGGGGAAGAGAGGGCGAAGTTGAAATACCACTTCCAGGGGGCTTGTGGTCCAGATTGACACAATGTGTGAGTAATAATTCGGCGTGATATGATATAGTAGGTAATATGACTATTTCCGTCTTTCTCGCAGACGACCACAGGATTGTCCGGGAAGGCATTCGTCTGTTGCTGGAGACACAACAGGACATACGAGTCGTGGGCGAGACAGGTACGGGAAGAGATGCGGTCAGGCAGGCTGAGAAGCTGAAACCAGACGTCGTGTTAATGGACATCGCCATGCCTGAGCTTAACGGCATAGAAGCGACCCAGCAAATATCCAAGCCCCTTCCCTCGACGAAAGTGATAATCTTGTCAATGTACTCCACATCACAACATATTTTTCGGGCAATAAAGGCGGGCGCCAGAGGGTACATACTCAAGGAGTCCGCAGGAGACGACGTGATAACCGCCATACGGGCAGTGCACCGGGGTCAACTCTTTCTCTGCAAAGAAATCTCTGAAGTGGTCATGTGCGACTACGTTACGAGCCGTGATATGGCCGAAGCCTGTGGGCCACTGGCCAAGCTCAGCGATCGCGAAAGACAGATACTTCAATTACTCGTGGAAGGCAAATCTAACACACGGATTGCCGAACTTCTCTTTGTATCACCGAAAACAGTCGAGACTTACCGTAGTCACCTCATGCGGAAATTAGGAATCAATGATCTTCCCTCCCTAGTGAAATTTGCCATCCAGCATGGCCTCACTTCACTTGAATAACACTCTTTCGCTCAGGTTACTTACCATTGGCTACATCTCGTTGGTCTGTCTCTGTCTCCAGCAGATCCCTTCAGCCATTGCAGGAGAGCATCCGCTTTATACTGTATTAATACTCAACTCCTATCATCGGGGCTATAAGTGGACGGACGATCAGAACGCGGGAATCGAGGCGGCGCTCAAGGGAAGCGTTAACCAAAATCAGATCTATGTCGAGTACATGGACGCAGACAGGATGGTTCACGACGAGGATCTTCATGACCTTTACTTGGCGTACAAGCGGAAGTACCGAGGGCTTGAGTTCAATGCTGTATGCGTCACGGACGAGCCCGCCCTTCGTTTCATGATCGACTATGGCCCGAGACTGTTCCCGGGTGCGCCTGTTGCTTTCTCCGGCATTATCTACATCGACGAGTCCCACCTGAAGCGGATACACAATTTTACAGGCGTGCGGGCGCAACCGGATGTCAAGGCTAACATCGATCTTATATTAAGGCTTCACCCGGGCACAAAGAATGTCGTGTTTATTAACGAGGCGACAAATGAGGGCCAGCGACTGCACGAGGAATTTTTGACGGCCATGCTATTGTTCCCGTCCCTGACAGTTCAATTCTTCGAGGATGTGGACACGAAAGAAATCTTCCGGTCTATAACCAAACTGACGCGAGACAGCGTGATTTTTTACGGGGTCTTCCGCCGGGACAAAGTAGGTCGCGTTTTCGATTACAGGGAAATTGTCACGCTCCTCTCCAGGAATACGCAAGTGCCTATTTACAGTCCTTGGGATTTTAATCTGGGCTATGGAATTGTAGGTGGCGCTATGAAAGCCGGGTTTTCTCAGGGAGAAGCGGCGGGGATGCAGGTATTGCAGCTGCTACGAGGCGCAGAATACGAGACCATGCCGGAGATAGTAAAGCCGAGAAACCAGTACATATTCGACTACAATCAATTGCGACGATTCAACATCGGCCAAGACAAATTGCCAGAGAACTCCCTCATTGTGAACGGTCCGGAAACACTGTACGAAAAGCATAAGAATCTCGTTCACACCGTAATGGCCATATTCCTTATCCTGTTGACAATTATTTCGGTGCTCCTGTTAATCATCCGCTTTAAGCGCAGGACGGAAAATCAGCTGAAAACCTCACAAGAGAAGCTGCGATCCCTTGGTCGCCGCCTGGCGGAAATAGAAGAGAAGGCAATGAAAAACATATCCCGGGAACTGCACGATGAGGTCGGGCAAAACCTCACGGTGCTTGGCGTGAATCTAAACATTCTTCGCTCCATTATCCCTCAAAAGGGATCGGATCTTATAGAGTCAAGAATAAGCGATTCTTTGACACTGGTAAAACAGACGACGCAAAAAGTCAGAAACTTGATGGGCATGCTTCGTTCCCCAGTCCTCGATGATTATGGGTTGGTGGCTGCCCTTCAGTTTTATAGCGAGCAGTACTCGGAACGCACGGGTATTGCCGTGCAGGTTCGGGGGCCGGATGTTCGCCCTATGATCCGCGCCCGTTGTGAAAGCGCCCTATTCAGGATCGTCCAAGAATCGTTGACTAATGTGCTCAAGCATGCCCACGCGACCGAGGTGATCATCACAGTCGATGTTAACAACGCTAAACTGCATCTGTCCATCGAGGACAACGGGCAGGGCTTCGATCAGAACCAGTTTAGGGAAACGGGAAGCCAACGCGGCTGGGGCTTAGCCACAATGAGTGAGCGGGCATTAGCAGTCAACGGTTCCTTCCGAGTCGAGTCGAGTCCCGGTTTCGGAACTCAGGTCATAGTGGAGGTGCCAGTGTGACGAGAGCTTTAAAGGGGGCAGGGTCGTTGCAGACGGTTACCTCTTTCTTCATCATATGTCTGGCCATACTGGCGTCACCGTCACATTCGGCGCTTGCTGATACGATCAAGGTAGGCATTGTCGACACTTACACAGGACCGGCCTCTTATTTCTCTCTGGATGTCCTGGATGGCTTCACATTCGCGGTGAACAAGATCAACGCCAAGGGTGGGGTCTTGGGCAAAAAAATTGAATACTTCACTCGTGACGATGAATACAAACCCGATCTCAGCCTTACCATGGCAAAAGAACTTATCCTGAAGGAGGATGTCGACGTTTTGATGGGCACCATTAACAGCGGGTCCGCACTCGTTGTTTCTGATTTGGCAAAAAAGGAGAAGATACCATTCTTCGTCACCCACACAAAGATAAGTAAGGTCACAATGGAAAAGGGCCACAGGTATGTTTTTCAGATGACAGACAATAGTGATATGGCAGGAAGGGTTGCGGGTAAAGTTCTCGCCAAAAAGCCTTTCCTGAAATACTGGATCGCGGGTGATGACGACGGGTACAGCCATGACATTGCAGAGACAGTGTGGAAAAATCTGAAGAAGAACAACCCGAAGGTTCAGATGATCGGCCAGTCGTGGTGGAAGATGGGTGAAACAGACTTCTACCCTTACATTCAGCAGATCATGGCAGCAAAACCGGATTTCATAATTACAGCAGTGGCGGCAGTGACTGCGGCCGGTTTCCCGAGGGCAGCCAAGATGTCAGGACTGACACAAAAGATACCGTACTATGAGCAGACAGCAATAGAACACGGAGTGATTTGCTCCCAAGGGAATGAGACCCCAGAGAACGTTTACGGAGGGACAAGCTACCTCTGGTACTATCCTGCTACGCCGGCAAACAGGACGTTCGCCAACGAATACTATAAGCAGTACAAGAAATATCCCACCGAGTCGAGTCTGGACGGGTATATAACCGCAATGTTTATCGCCGAAGGTTTTAAGAAGGCGGGGAAAATAGATAAGGAAGCCTTCATAAATGCTATCGAAGGATGGAGTATTGACAGCCCTCTTGGTCACCTTACTATACGGGCCTGCGATCATCAACTTGGAAGGCCCCTCTATTTCGGAGTCACCAAGAAGGATCCGAGGTTTGATTTTCTGATCGCTGACGATATTGAGGTTGTTGCTGCAAAGGATGCTATGGCACCCTGCAGCCAGATTCTCAGGCTTCGAAAGAAATAGTAAGGGGAAGTGAGAGTGGGGTAATTGACAGGGTTGGGGCAAAGGAGGCAAAGATGATATGAATATAACTCAGTTCACCAGCGAAGAGCTTCGATCGTATGTTTACTTCTTGCTAAACGTAGTCAGAAGGGCAGATGGTTTCTGGTTCCTTGGGGCAGAGAATACCTGCAGCTACCCTGCCGCCATTAGGATAAATGAGGAAGTGTGGCATAGGATGGCAAGAATTATGACTCGGGAGATAAAAGAGAGATTTTCGATTCAAGAAAAGGGGCTGGAGGGTCTGGTCAAAGTACTCAGGTATTTTCCTTGGGCCATAATAATGGGATATCAAGTCGAAACGAAAGACGAGAAGATTATTGTTTCCGTGCCCCATTGTCTTTCTCAAGAGGCCCGAATAAGGCAGGGTCTGGGGGAGTATGACTGTAAGAACATGCACTATGGGGCATTTAGGAACATTGTTGAAGAAGTCGACAAGGACATTAAAATCGAATGCCTGTTTGCGCCTCCCGAGCCGCATCCAAAGGAGCTATTCTGTAAATGGCATTTTACCATTTGAGCTTGACCCGTTCATTTACGGGCCGGTAGAATCTGAAAAAAACGTGAGGTACGGATCTGAGGAACTTGGTGAGATGTATCTCGAGTGAAAAAGCTAGACTAAGAAATCCCGGGGACCTCCAAATGAACCGTTTGCAAAAAGTCAGAAAGACACGGACTGACGAGCAAGGGGAGGATCGCGTACCATTCATCCCCGCCCGAACTTTCTTCTAACGAGGAAGTGAAAAGCACACATTGAAGCTCGACGTGAGCAAGCTGTAATTGCATCCGTTGGGTGGCGTGGCTCGGCCCATTTGATGGGTGCCAGTTGTCACACAACGTGCGATGGTCGTGTATCAAAAACACCAGAAGAGGAAGGACTACGCGCGCGCGAAGCAGCGCGGAAGGGTGAAGATTACGCTCGCACGCGAATCTGCGGTCTGCATCTACGAAGAACGACCTCGACATTGCGTCAAGAAATACGGATTGCCTATTGAAAGAAAAGACATGCAATCAGGGCCACGCGAGAAAAGGATTTAGATCGGTAGCCGCCCCTCCCGGTTTTGAACGGGGCGGCTACCGATCGCTGCTTACTTTACCTTTGGTGCAACGCAAGGTATCTGACCTACGTCAAACACCTCGTTCCGGTTCTCATTAAAATAGGGAAACCGGGAAACAGTTGCCCTGATTTCCTTCTGGCGCGTGCCCGGCTCGCCCCACAGCACGGCGACCTCATTGCCCATGTCACCCTCGGCTACGTCGATCGAGCAAAGCGAGATCATCTGCCGGTAGTAGTAGCTGTAGGCGCGGCCCGAGCTGATCCCGACCAGCTTTCCACCCTTCAGCACCTGGTCCGCCCAATATTTCTGACCGGCACCTTGGGTTGGGTACGAGTGACTGGGCGTATCGATGGGGAGATAGTGCTCGCCGGGCTCGAACTGCGAGCGGTGCACATCCATGATATCGTCGACGTTCCACTCCAGGGTAACCATTTTGCGCTGCGGATGGGCGACTTCCTTCTCGAGCGCCGCACGGCCCACGAAGTCGTGATCGAATTTGATCATCTTTGCCCAGCTCAGCTCGACCGGGTTGCGGTAGCGGAGTTTGACGTCCTGGCCCATACTGCCCGCCAGCACCGGGGGCCACTTCCATCCGCCACCGTTCTTGATTACCCACTGGGCGAAGGCCTTGTCCTCACCCCAGGGATACGGGAAATGGTAGTAGGCTTGGGGGAAGCCGTCTTCGGTGTGGTTCATCATGTAAGCCCGCATGCCCAGCTTGCGAATGCCGTAGGCCCGGCCTGCGTTAAAGACGGCGCTGTAGACGGGCCAGGCATCCTTGACGGTGCCATGGAGCTCGTAGGCCAGCGACCCCGCCATGCCCACCCGTAGGATACGCATTTTCCTTCCGTCGATGCTGATCATGCGGTGGTCCATCATGCCGACGTCGTGCAGGCACTCGCCGCTGGCTGTCTCCAGGACCTCCAGTGCACGCGGTCCTCCGATCTGGAACAAAAAGCCCTTGCCGGTCAGGGTCTCGCCGGTGGCGTTGTAGCTGCTTTTCTCGAAGGAATAAGCAATATACGGTGCCATCCAGTAGGTTATGAAGTCGTCCTCAGCCACACGGATAATGACGCCGTCCATCATGTTGAGGCCTTCCTCTGTGCACATGATGCCGTGCTTGCCGGTGCCGACGGGGAAGTTCTCGAAAGTGTTGACCAGATGGTCGCTCAGGAACTTGACGGCGTCTGGACCATGAATGCGATAGGTGGGTGAGGGGTTGAGATTGCCGTGGATGTAGCATGTCTTCTTCCACGACATCTGCTCATCCCGCCACCCAGTGTACTCGTACGGCACCGCGAACGGCCGGTTATCGCATACGTACAGACTGACGCCGGTCGGGTCGTAAGGCACGAACGGCGAATGGGGAAAAACTTTGTTCGGTGCTTCTTTTGAATCGGCCATGATAACCTCCTTCGGGACTGACTCGGTCTATCGTTGCCTAAACGGCTTTTGCCTCTGAAACTGCCTGATCAAGCCAGACACCAATTCTCCTGCTTTCCCTTATGTACAGCGTGAAATAGAAGAGAACGCTGAGGAAAGCGGCTGCGGCCAGGAAAGCGAAGTCGGCGACGTAGCTTCCGTGAGTTGCAGCTATCAGCCAGCCCATGATGAGAGCGCCTTGGGGCCGTAGTTGACTAACGTGACTTAGGTAGGACGAGGGGGATGTTGTTATTTTCTCAGGTTACTGATCGTCGCGGTGGGTCGTTCCGCCCCACCTATCTCCATCTAGCCAGCCTCACCCCTCATTCATTACCATCGGCAACGGGGGGGGGCGACGACAAAAGTCGTAGTTGGCTCATTTGACAAAAGCTCGGAAGCGGCACGTCACGATAGCCGACTACGTCCCCCGCCCGATCCCAATTAACGGAACTACGTCGCCTTCCTCCCGTCCCCCATTTTTTTTAACGCCGCCCGTACTTGTTCGAATATTTCCTCGGCGCTTTTCTTGTTGGGTTGACACTTCAGGACCCAGGACCGGCCGGGGTGTATCTCATCCCAGGGGGAACGCTGTTGGTTGTATCGGCCTTTACCGGGATCGTGGTT
>Ga0326727_10010442_pt1 | contig 22111 bp, 20 predicted proteins | sample MB2enrmetagenome_FD_207643 | JGI IMG/M metagenome (GOLD analysis project Ga0326727, IMG submission 207643) | Lab enriched peat soil microbial communities from McLean, Ithaca, NY, United States - MB29MY | ecosystem: Environmental > Terrestrial > Soil > Wetlands > Peat | place: USA: New York...
CATAAGCGTTTCGTTTACCTTTCCCCGCTTACGATGGCTGCTGATCTGGATCAGCGTGTACATCCTGATCATCGGAGTGGTAAATTTCGCCATCCTCCGACGCCTTCGCAAGTTGGAGTGGGGCTGGGTTACGGTAAGCGTTACCGCGCTGGTCTTCTCCGGCGGACTCTACATCATCAGTTCATGGCATCGGCCCCGGCATTTCACTCTCGATGGGGCCACCGTCTACTGGATGGACGCACACAGCCCCCTTGCCCACGAGGAGCGGGGCTTCCGGGTCTCTTCCCCCGAACGGACGCAGTTGGGCCTGATCATTGACGACGATGTTGTGCTGAACACGTCGCTGGGCATCGTGAGCTTCCGATCTTCAGGAGTGAATGTGGGCTCGGAGATGACTGACAAGCAGACGATGGAGCCCGGATGGCTGGTCCGGCTCGGCCCACCCTTGCAATTGGAAACTCCCATGCTGCGCTGGTCCTTCAAGGACTTTTACACGGAGGGTTTCCACGAATTTCCCGGAACCGTACATTGGACCACCGCCATGCACTTGAAGAACGACATGGGGCGAAGCTTCCGGGAAGGAATCTACCTGGATTACAAGGCCAAGAAGTGGTATTCCATCCCCGGGATGGCGCCTGGCGAGGAAATCGACCTGGCAAGTTTAGTCCCGAGAGATTTCTATAAACCTCTGCCTCCCTTCCCGCTGAGGATGAGTAAAGCAGTCAGACCAGGGATCCAGCGGCCGTTCTCCATAAACGAATTTCCCAATGCCGGGATCAGATTCGCCGCCGCGGACCACGTTTTCGCGGGGGTCATTGAACCTGCGGAGAAAAACGCCAGGCTCGATGCCGAGGGAACAACGGAGCAGAACGTTGCCCTCGCCGTCGTCCTGCTGGATCAGCCATGATCGCAGTCGAACAAATTCGCAAGAGTTACCACGGCGCGCGCGGCCTCGACGGCTTCAGCCTGAAGGTTGCGGAGGGCGAATTGTTCGGGCTGGTCGGCCCCAACGGCGCCGGCAAGACCACCCTGATCAAAATTCTCTCCACCCTGCTTCGGCCCGACGCGGGCAAAGCCCAGATCGCGGGATGGGATGTAACCGCGCACCCCCGGGAAATCAAACGTACCGTAGGATACATGCCCGACCAGCCCGGACTTTACCAGGATATGCGGGTGCGCGAATTTCTGGAATTCTTCGCCAACGCCTTTCACCTTCCCCGGGAGCGGCGTCGCATAGCGGTGGACCTGGGGCTTGAGCGGTCCGGACTTGCGGCGCGCGGCGAAGATTTTGTCGAGGAGTTGTCCTTCGGTATGAAGCAAAGGCTGTTCCTGGCCCGGACGCTTCTGCACGACCCCAAGGTGCTGCTGCTGGATGAGCCGGCCACGGGCCTCGACCCCCTGGCGCGAATTGACCTGCGCCATCAACTCCGGGAATTGAATGCCCGGGGGATCACCATCCTGATCTCATCCCATATCCTCGCCGACCTGGAGGACATCTGCACTCGCGTGGCGCTGATCGGCGAAGGAAAGAACGCCGCCGACGCCGAGGGCAACAACTTTATTGACCTGCGAAAAGCCGCTTTGCCGAGCCTGATTTATGAGGTCGAAGTGCTTGGAGATACTGCCCAGGCAGCACAGCGCGCCGGGGAGATGCCGGGCGTCAAGGTGATGGAGCAGCACCCCACGCAAATTGTTCTGGAGATCCAGGGAGAAGCCGCGCAGGCCGCGCAATTGCTTAAACACCTGGTGACCGGAGGCGTGGACGTGGTGAAATTCGCGCGTCGCATCGCCACCCTGGAAGACCGATACCAGCGGGCCTTCGGAGGGAAGCCACGATGAACCCGATGATCGGAAAAGAGCTTCGCCAGCGCATGAGGGAGCGGCGGGGGTGGATTCTGCCCTCCATCTATCTGGCGACGCTCGGCGCCGTGATTGCCCTCGTCTACTATGGGATGACAAAACAGACGTCTCAGCAAGGCTGGGAAATTGGTGTGGGTTTGTTTATGACCGTGGCTTACACCCAGCTTGTTCTGCTGCTCCTGATGGCCCCTATTTTTAGCGCGGGGGCGCTGACCATCGAAAAAGAGCAACGCACGCTGGCGGGACTGCTCACCACCTTGCTGGGACCTTTGCAGATCTGGTGGGGAAAGTTTGCGGCATCGCTCCTGTACGTCCTCCTGCTGCTGGTGGCCGGACTTCCCGTGTTGAGCGCGGTTTTCGCCTTCGGGGGAATAGGTCCGTGGGAAGTGGCCATGGCGACGATTACCACCGTGGTGATCCTGGCCACCATCAGCGCCATAAGCCTGTACTGGTCTTCCGTCTTCCGGCGCAGCGTGCACGCGACGGCAGTCAGTTATGTCTCGGTCATCGTGATGACAGCGGTGACCTTCATCATCTTTCTCCTGGCACAAGAGATGTCCGGAAATCAGTCATGGAATCAAATGGCGGCAGCCGTGAAAGCCCCCCTGTTCTTTAACCCGGTGTTCTTCCTCACCGTGGGGTTTGCCCCCGCGGCCCAACTCTACCCGGAGTGGGTCCAGTGCGCGGCGGTATCCCTGCTCCTCGCCGTAGTCAGCGTCTTACTGACCCTGCGCAACCTTCGTCGGGCCGGCGAAATGGTCTAGGGGGTGACGCCGGTCTATGGACAAAATGTCCTCTGGTCGGCCGAGGGGCAGCGGGTTCCTCGCGGGAATTTGCAGGGACACGCAGGGCTTTGCGGAATATCCACAATTGACTTCCAGGCGCTCGCACGGCGCATGGAAAATTCGACTTTCAAATTCGACCTGGGAACTTCGTGCCCACATTCGACTCCGGGAATATCTTGCCTACCCCGCCGCCGCCGCCCGGCAGAATCTTCTCGGGACTTCTTTTTTTAGACTCGCCTAAGAATTCCTCAACGCCTGACTTCTCAGTTCCTTATATCGGCATTGCGGCGCGCAAGTTAAATGGCACCCGCCCTGCATAAGACATCGCGGGGAGTGTTATATGGATAGTGGTTTCTACGCCGCTTGCACGGGTCTCCTTGCCAAGACCGACGCCTTGGAAGTTACCGCCAACAACATGGCCAACTTGAGCACCACCGGCTACAAGGGGCAGGTGGAGTTCTATCGTTCGCTCGAGGCCAGCATGGGTAACCGGCGGCTCAGTTCGCTCAACCAGGCCGTGAACAACTATGGCGTGTTGGGCGGAGCGGCAGTGGATATGAAAACCGGGGAATTCCAGAAAACCGGGAACGACCTGGACCTGGCGATGGAAGGTCAAGGGTTCTTCGTAGTCAAGACGCCGGCGGGCATACGCTATACCCGCAACGGCAACTTCCACACCGACGCCGATGGCCACCTGCTGACGGAAACCGGTGACCAGGTGATGGGCGACCAGGGCCCCGTGGAACTCCCCGGCGGGACGATTACCATCAGCTCCGATGGAACGATCTCGCAGCAGGGCGCGGTGGTGGCGACGTTGAAGCTGGTTACCTTCAAGCCGGGGGCTACCCTGACGGCGGCGGGGAATTCCTACTACCAGGCGCCCGCCGATTCTGAGCAACCCGCGGACGATCCGCGCCTGTCGCAGGGAATGCTGGAAAGTTCCAATCAGAATCCGGTGGAGGGCGTGGTGAATTTAATGACGCTGCAACGGCACGCCCAGCTTCTGGAACAGGCCCTGTCGATCTTTCATTCGGTTTTTAATAACGCGCCCGCGCAGGATCTATCGAGAGTGACTTAAAGGCAGTGGTTAGTGGCTGGAAACAAAGCAGTGGTTAGTGGCTGGTGGCTAGTGGTTAGAAAAAACAAGGGCGTCTGGATACTAACCACTATCCACTAACCACTGCCCTTCTAAGGAGAGAACATGTTTCGAGCTTTATACACGGCCGCGAGCGGCATGCTCGCCCAGCAACTGAATCTCGACAACATCGCCAACAACCTGGCAAACGCCAGCACCGCCGGCTTCCGTGGGACCCGGTTGCAGTTTCAGGATTTGATCTATCAGGAGATGGTGGTGCCCGGGTCGGCGGCCACGCAGCAGACCACCGTGTCAACGGGCCTGCAAATCGGCTTGGGCACCCGCGCCTCCGCGTCGGAAGTCTTGCAGACGCAGGGCGATTTCAACAATACGGGCAATTCCCTGGATTTGGCGATTCAAGGCGCCGGCTTCTTTCAGGTGAAGCAGACGAATGGCGAAACCGCCTACACGCGCGCGGGCAGCTTCCATCTGGACCAGCAGGGCAATGTCGTCACCGCCAGTGGTGATCCCCTGGAACCGTCGGTGACGATTCCCGCCGGGGCGACCTCCATCAGCGTGGGGGCGGACGGAACGGTGACGGTCTCCATGCCGGGACAAACCAATGCCCAGCAGGTCGGGTCCATTCAGTTGGCTACTTTCCCAAATCCCGGGGGTCTGCTCGCCAATGGCAACACTCTCTTTACCCCCACCACCGCCTCGGGTGATCCCATTGTGGGTACGCCAGGAGGGTCGGAAGGTTTGGGCACTTTGCAGCAGGGCATGCTGGAAGAGTCCAACATCAACGTGGTGGATGAATTCATCCAGATGATCGTGACGCAGCGCGCCTATGAGTCCAACTCGAAGGTGGTGTCGGCGGCGGATCAGATGCTGCAAGACGTCAATCAGATGTCCCATTAGTGGAGCGCGCAATCTAATGCTGACCATGGTTAAAAGCCTGTTCCTTAGCGCATGCTTGCTTTCCGTGATGGTGGCGGCATCAATTGACGCGCGCGCCGCCGATATCCCTTTGCGCAAGGCTTTGGCGACGCCCTCGCAGGAGAGTGAAGTGATCTCGCGACGCGAGCCCCGCACGCTTTCACGCCGGGAGATCTTCCAAGCCATCCAAAACGATTTGGCCCAAATGGGAATTTCCGAGCGTGGGGAACTGCGGCCGGGGGACCTGAACATTCAATCCTCGGTACCGGTGCTCCGGGATGACATGGGATTACAGGTTAAGAGAATCGGTTTTGACCCGATTCGGCGCGAAACGGTGTTCGAACTCTGGGCTTCCCATGAGCCGCAGTATCTTCCTTTCGAGGTCACCACGCGACGTGATCCGCAAACTTTGGGGTTAGCCTCACACATTGCTTGGAATCCGGGGGAAGCGGGTGGAGGTTTTCAGACGGAGAATCCGACGGCGGGCCAGGGCATGAGCCGGGCTCGCTCCAAGGCCCCCGTTCTGGCCAAATCTGGCAAGCCTGCCACCCTGGTCATGCTGGGGGAAAATGTGCGAATTACCACCACCGTCATCCCCTTGCAGCCGGGAATCAGGGGCCAGCGCATTCTCGTGCGTGAGCTAACCACGGCGCGCGTGATGTCCGCGGAAGTGGTCGACGAAGGGCTGTTGCGAACCAGTTTTTGAGACGGAGAAAGCGATGAACTCGAACCTGCCCAAAACGGATTGGCTGATGGCGACACGCCGCGCGTCAGAATTCAATATTCAAAATTCAAGATTCAAGAGTCGGAATGCGAATTTCGAATTTCGAGTGTCGAATCTCAAGCTTCGAATTTCGAGTTTCGAGCTCCGGCTTTCGAATTTCAAGCCATGCCTGATGCTCATGATAACGATCTGCCTTTTTGCCCTGCCGGGTTACGGGATGGGGTTCAAGAAGAAGGGCCAGCCGACGAAAGACTATTTGGCGGATTATGTCGAGCGCGTGAAGGCAGTGAAGGCAACCACGCCGACGACGGGGAGTTTTTGGACCCCGCAGAGCCCGTACTCCGACATGGCGAGTGACTACAAAGCGCACAACGTGAATGACCTTATCGTGATTCAGGTGGTGGAATCGACTTCGGCGGCAGAGGATGGAGCGGTCAAAACGGCGCGCACTTTTTCCGCCAGTTCGGGAATTAGCGGATTGATGGGCACGCCCGGCCCCACCGCCGGCATACAAAACATCTTCTCGCCGAGTTCCACCCGGACATTGAACGGCCAGGGGCAAACGTCATCTGATGCCACCCTGACCACCACCCTCTCCGGCCGGGTTGTTGAGGTTTTGCCCAACGGATTCCTGGTGATTGAGGCGGAGCGGCAAATGTTCATGAATAACCAGCACCAGACGGTGGTTATTCACGGCGTGGTGCGTCCGGGGGACATCGGCTCGAATAACGCGGTCCCCTCCACGGCCATCAGCAACCTGGAAGTGGAGCTGAAAGGCAAGGGTGTAATCAGTGATGGGGTCGCACCTCCCAACAAACTGGTGCGGCTGATCTTGAAACTCGTGGGGTTCTAAAGCCATGCGATGCAAGTTATGGGTTGGCATTCTCGGTCTGCAAATGCTCGTGCTTCCCGCTAGCGTAACGGGAAAGGAAGCGGCGGCCCGGCAAGTTCGCCTTCGCGACGTGACCACGGTGGAGGGTGTGCGCGACAACCTGCTGATTGGTTATGGCATGGTGGTGGGCCTCAACGGCACCGGCGACCGCCAGCAGACCGTATTCTCGGTTCAGACTTTGGCCAATCTCCTCCAGAAGATGGGAGTTCAATTCAATGCCTCGGCGGTGGTGGTGAAAAACGTCGCCGCAGTCTTCGTCACAGCTACGCTTCCGCCTTTTGCCCGCCCCGGCACACCGATAGACGTCACGGTTTCCTCGATTGGCGACGCCAAAAGTCTCGATGGCGGAATGCTCCTTTTCACCACCCTGCACGGTCCCGACGGTCAAATGTGGGCCACAGCGCAAGGGCCCCTGGTGAACGGTGGCTACTCGGCGGGGGGAAGGGGCAACTCCGTTCAGGTCAATCACCCGACGACGTCGCGCATTCCCTCCGGCGGAATTGTGGAGCGGGATGCGGCGATGGATCTCAGCCACTTGACGCAACTCACCTTGTTGCTGCGCGACCCGGATTTCCAGACCGCCACGGAGGCCGCCGCCGCCATTGAGCACGAATTGGGGAAAGGCTCGGCGCGGGCCGTTGATAGCCGGCGCATTGAGATTCAGATTCCCGCCCCCGGCCCGGACGTGGTTTCCGGCCTGTTGGCGCGGGTGGATAACCTGCTGGTGGCGGTGCATTCGCCCGCCAAGGTTGTCGTCAATGAACGCACCGGCACGATTGTCATGGGCCAGGAAGTGAGCTTGGGAGCTTGCTCCATCCTGCACGGAAATCTTTCGGTGGTGATCACCACGGAATTCAAGGTCTCCCAGCCTCTGCCTTACTCCCAGGGGCAGACGCAGGTGGTGCCGCAAACCACGGTTAAGGCTACGGAAAGCCCGGCGCGCCGCATTGAACTTCGCGAGGGCGCCAGCATCGACGATTTGATCAACGGCCTGCAGGCCATCGGCGCCACACCGCGCGATATTGTCGCCATCTTGGAAGCCGTCCGCGCCGCCGGAGCCTTGCAGGCGGAATTGGAAATCATATGACCCTCACCGCGATGAATCCCGCGTTACCGACGTCCGCCAACCGCCCAGCGGCCACTTCCGCGGGTGGTGCGCCTGAAACCCCCGCCCACAAAAAGCTGCGCAAAGCTGCCCAAGAATTTGAGGGCATTCTTATCTCGCAACTTTTGGGGGATTTCAAGATGGGTTCTTCGTCTCTCACGGGAGATGCCCCGCTGGCGGGGTCAGATACCTTGAACTCATTGGCAGTACAGACCTTATCGACCGCTTTGGCCAGCCGCGGAGGGCTGGGAATAGGCCAAATGCTGGTCCATCAGCTCGAGCCGAGCTTGAACCAGGGACAGCCTCAAAAGGGAGGGGGAAAGATTAAAACGGCATCAGAGGGCTAAAGTTTCCCCCAAAACCGTCGATAGCAGTGTTGTAGTCTTTAGGAGGCTGTATATGCGAGTTGACGCTCCCCTTTCCTTTCCCGAAAATCTGCAACCCGACAAGGTTGCACGCTCAGGGTCGCCGACCCAGCAGAGCCGCCCCGCCCCGGTCGATTCCGGCCAGGATCAGGCACAACTGTCTGTCGATAACGAGACGATTCAGCAGTTGAAGACCAACCTTTCCCAAGTGCCGGAGGTTCGGCAAGAGCGCGTAAACGCTCTTCGCCAAGCGGTGAGCAATGGCAGCTATCAAGTTTCGGATCAGCAATTGACTGACGCCATTGGATCAGACCAGCTGACGGGACTACTTCGACTAACTTAGTCGATAGGAGGGAGGAGTCATGGACGATTTGGCTCCTGCCCCAGCGCAGCGGACCTCCGATGACGGAGGGCGGAGACTGGATCAGAATTTCATGGCACGCAAGAAGGCCGTGAAGAAGGTTCCGGCGGCGCCTGCCCAAAAGCAGGATGCGGAACCGGACCTCGCGCCCGATGCCGAACCGGAACCGGATCCCGAATCGGACCACCAGCTCGACCTTTTGGCTTGATTATGAAACACGAAGTGCAGCGCTACCTGGAATTGCTCGAACGGCGTTTGGCAACACTTCGCTTGCTCGCCACCGACCTCGATGAGAGCCGTTCGGCTTATGTCACGCTCGATCTGCGGGCAATGCATCAGCACATTTCGCATCAAGAGAACCTGTGCACGGAAATTCGCCTGCTCGACACGGAGCTGCAAAACATGAAAGAGCGGCTCCGCGGCTTGGCGGCGGCGGGCGAAATGCCCTCCACGCTGGGTGAACTCGAGGCGCAACTCGACCCCATGTCGGCCCGGCAACTGCATTTATTACTGGGCGGACTCAAAGCCATTCAGGCCGACGTGCGCAGGCTGAGCCGTGTACATTCGGAACTACTGCGGCGTTCCCGTCGATCCGTGAACGTCTTACTGAATTTCCTGGCGCACTATTCGGGCACGTACCCGCTCCCCGTTACCCGATCCAAGGGGACGCCTTTTGCCTCGATGGGGAAATAATTTATGTCGAGCCTATTCGGTACCATGTCCGTCGCCCTGCAAGCCATGCTGGCACAGCAGAGCGCTTTGGAAGTGGTCGCCAACAACGTCGCCAACGCCAATACACCCGGCTATTCGCGGGAAGTGGCAGTGATGGAAGAGAGTCCTCCCATCCTCAGCGGTAACACCATGGTGGGGACCGGCGTGACCATGTCCAGCGTGGAAAGTGTCCGGGACGACATCCTGAACCTGCGCATTCAGCAGGAAACCTCGCAGCAATCCAGCCTGAACTCTTACGTTAATTCGATGAATCAGGTGGAAGCCCTTTTCAACGAGACCCAGGGTACCGGCCTCCAGACCTATTTGAGTAACTTCTTTAATAGTTTCCAGTCCCTCGCCACCAACCCCACAAGCTCCTCGCTCCGCCAGTCGGTGCTCACCGCCGGTCAGGATCTGGCGGGCGCGTTCAGCCAAACCAGCCAGAATCTGGCGACCATCCAACAGGGACTGGACCAATCCGTGGTGCAGACTGTTCAGCAGGTTAACCAACTCACCGCGCAAGTGGCCAAGCTGAATCAGCAAATTCAGGATGTATCCAATTCCGGGGATAATCCCGGCTCGCTGGAGGACCAGCGGGACGAAGATCTGAGCAAGCTGTCCAACCTGATCGACACGGCGGTGGTTTATTCCAACGACGGCACCGTGTCCGTGACCACCACCAATGGTGCGCTCCTCGTAGCCGGCAATCAAAGTGACGCATTGACGACGCAGATCAATTGCTCCACGGGAATGCACGGTGTGTTTGCTCAGGGGAAGGACATTACGTCCAGCATCACAGGGGGAGAACTCCAAGGTTATATTAGTGCCCGTGATGACAGCATTCCCTCGGCACAATCTTCCCTCGACAATCTGGCCGCCGGCCTGATCTCGGCCGTAAACAAGCAGCAAAATAACGGTTATGACCTGAACGGCTCAAGCGGTGTGGATTTCTTCACGCCCTTTACGTCCTCTACCCCTGGCTTCAACGCCGGCGCCGCCGCCACCATGGCCGTGGCGCTCACCAACCCCGATGAAGTTGCCGCCAGCTCCGACGGTAGCCTGGGAGATAACGGCAACGCCACAGCGCTGGCTGACCTCCAGAATCAGCCGATTGTTTCCGGGCAAACGGCCGGGGATTATTATTCGAATCTGATTGACCAGGTGGGCAACGACGTCTCCAACGCCACCTCCGAGCAGGAAGCGGTCGGTCTGGTCTTGCAGCAGCTTACCAACCAGCAAGCGTCGATTTCTGGTGTCTCCCTGGACGAGGAAGCCACCAACTTAGTCATGTACCAGCGCGCTTACGAAGCCTCCGCGCGGGTAATTTCCGTCGTCGATGAGCTCAACCAGGCGAGCATCGATATGTTTACGCCGAGCTAAAATGGGCATACGCGTTGATCCAAATGTCTACAGCGTCATCCTGAGTGGGTTGCAGACGAATGCCCAACAGCAGGATCAGGCCTTGGAGCAGGTTTCGTCCGGGCAAAAGCTGAATTCCCTCTCCGACAATCCTGCCGCGGCCGCCAGCTTGGTGAATCTGCGGATGCAGTCGAGTTCCGACACTCAATACCTCCAAAATATTACGTCCTTGACGGGATCTATGAACGTAGCGGACTCCGCGCTCACTTCCGTCGTGACGGCTTTGACAACCGCGCAATCCCTGGGCGTAGAGGGAGCGAATGGAACCGTCAACACCCAGAACCGGCAAGCCCTTGCCCAGCAGGTGCAAGGTATCCAACAGGAAATCCTGGGCCTGGCGAACACTACTTATAACGGCCAGTATCTCTTTTCCGGTACCAAAACGACCACCGAACCCTACGTGGCCGACGCCGCCTCCCCGTCCGGCGTGACTTACAACGGAGACAACAATAGCAACAGCGTGGATATCTCTGAGGGGCAGGCGATGCCCATCAATCTGCCGGGCAGCCAGTTGTTCAGCAATGCCATAACCGGCGTCTTTCAATCCCTCCAGGATTTGTACACCGCGCTGAACACCAACGGCGACATCAGCGGCGCCACCACGGAAGTCCAGAATGCTCTGAACTATGTAAGCGCCCAACAGACCTTCTACGGGAACTCCGTCGACCGGCTGAACAATGCCAAAACATTCCTCACCCAGGAACAAACGCAATTGACGGAAGCCGAGGGCAGCACCTTGGACGTCGACATGGCTACCGCGGTTACTAACCTGACCCAAGCCGAGACCACCCAACAAGCTTTGGTGGAAGCCGGCGCAAAGATCTCGCAGACCGATTTGTTCGACTACCTGTCCTCCTCGTGAACTACACGGCCAAGTGATCACAAGAAGGCACGCGAACTTCCCCACTGCGGACTATGTTCTCTGAAGGCATGCTCTCGCCGGGCGAGGGGTCACTCCGCACCGCCAAGATTTCTTAACTGGCTTTGTTTGCTATAACATCTCGGGGTTGGGATAATTCCACGGGTTAGGGGTGGAAGTTTCTCGATTATCTTAATTGTTTTCAATAACATCCCAGGGTTTTTGATAACCCATGTGATATCATAGACTTCTCAGGGTAGGTGACAATATGTCCGACTGTGTTCCTTTGTTTTCATCAACTTCTGGGGAGGTTCCTTCATTTTTCATGTTGCGCGCTCGTTCGAACCGAGCCCAAAACGGTCGAAATGTCCCTGCCGAATGCTAAGCACACCTGGCGAAAAAAGTCGCTTGTAGACGGGAGGGAAAAGGCCTGCTGCGCCGCCTGGCTGGAGCGTACCACTCTCATGCAATTATTCTAGTCTACTATCCTGCTATTTGTCAAGAAGAATTTTTGGCGGAATTCTGCAGCGGGACGCCAAGTACGCGTACCGCTGCGTTACCCCGCCCTCCGAACCATCGGTACCGAAAGAAAAGGGTACCTGACACCGTTCCCTGACACCGTTCCCCCCACCGTTCCCCTCGTTCCCCCTTCGAACTTCTAAACTCGCAAAGAGGTTGACATTCTACAGCCATGGATGTAGATTGCCTACCGCCATGAAACCAAAAAGGGAACGCTATCAAAATCGCATTGAGTTACTGCAAGGCACGCTGGACATGCTGATCCTCCAGACGTTGCAGTGGGGGCCACAGCACGGTTACGCGATCAGCCAATCCATTCGGGGACGCTCGGGCGAAGTCTTGCAGGTTGAGACCGGGTCGCTCTACCCGGCGCTCCATCGCCTGGAAAAGCAGGGGTGGGTAACGTCGCAGTGGAAGCTGACGGAGAGCAAGCAGCGCGCCAAATTCTATCGCCTGACTCCCACCGGCAAGAAACAACTGGTCTCTGAGCAAGCCCGCTGGGCACAGGTGGTCAGCGCCATTGCGGGAGTCATGAATCCCGCACCCCAGGAGGGGTAGCCATGAGCCTTTGGGACTGGCTGTTTCAGCGCCGCCGGCGTGAAGAGGAATTGGACGAAGAAGTCCAGTCTCATTTGCGCATGGCCGCGCAGGAGCACATGGAGCAGGGTGAAACCTCTGAGCAAGCACGCGCCTCCGCCGTTCGCGAGTTTGGGAACGTCACTTTGGTCAAAGAGGTGACGCGCGACATGTGGGGGTGGGGATTTTGGGAGACCTTCCTCCAGGACGTGTCCTACGGAGTGCGCTCGCTTCGGCGACGACCCGGATTCACGATTGCGGCGGGCCTTTCGCTGGCGTTGGGGATCGGCTTCACCACCGCCATCTACACACTCCTCAACGTCGTCGCTCTGCAGCCGCTGCCGTATGCAGATGCCGAGCATTTGGTATGGATGACACAGATCTTAAAGAAGAACAGTGCGGACGAGGTAACACTGACCGAGCATTTTCTGGAGTGGAGGCGCCAGAACCAGACGTTCACGGACTTGGCCGGCTATAACTACCAAACCCGCAACCTGACCGGTCTCGACGAGCCGATGCAAGTGCACACCGCAAGGGTGTCAGCTTCCCTACTCACACTGCTCGGCGTACAACCGGTTCTGGGTCGCAATTTTCTGAAGCAGGAGGACTATAAAGGGCACGACCAAGTCGCCCTGCTCGGAAGTCCTTTATGGCAACAGCAGTTCGGCGGAAATCCGAAGATTATCGGGCAGGCCATCGTATTGGACGGCAGCCCGTTCACGATTGTCGGGATACTCCCGCCAGACTTCGCATTTCCGGGACCGGATCAGGTGCAATTGATCACGCCCCTGGGAAAGGATGAGGCCGCCGAGTTGCAGCACAAGGTGGGGTCCATCGTTTTCAACGTAATTGGCCGGTTGAAGCCGGGAGTGACTCTGGAACAAGCCAGAGCGGACTTGGCCGTCATCCAGTCCCGCTTGCCGGTGCCGCCTTTTCGCCCCACGATCACCCTAAAAATGTTGCCGCTACGCACCTACTTATTCGGCAACGTGAAGACGGCAGGCTTGGTGCTGCTCACGGCGGCCGGTTTTCTGCTGCTGATCGCGTGTGCGAATGTCAGCAATCTGCTTATGGCGAGATGGATGCGGCGCGATAGGGAGTTGGCGATCCGTTCGGCACTGGGCGGATCGCGCACCCGTCTGATTTGCCAATTGCTGACGGAGAGCGCACTGCTCGGAGCCCTGGCGTGCGCCGCCGGAATAGCCCTGGCATTCTGGGCACGCCACGCGCTATTCGTGCTGAGTCCGTACCACCTTTCCAGTCTGCGGAATCTGCCCTTTGATGGGCGCGTACTGGGATTTGCCCTTGCTTTGGGAATGTCGACCACTTTGCTCTTCGGGCTGATTCCGGCATTTCGCGCTACGAAGGTCCGCCTTGCCGAAGCCATCCAAGTGGGCGAGGCGACCGTGGTGGGAGGGCGAGGCTCGCTGCGCATTCTCTCTATGATCGCAGCAGCGGAGGTCGCCACGACTTTGGTACTGTCGACGGGCGCGGGGCTGATGCTCCAAAGTTTTTGGAAACTGCGGTACATGAATCTCGGCTTTCAGCCGGACCGTCTGGTGGTTGCCACTCTGAATCTTTCCAACCCCGAGTTGCGCGAAAAGGCGCCGCAATCCGCATTCATCCGGGAACTTCTGGAGCGCGCGCAACGTCTTCCCGGCGTTGAACTCGCAGCCGTCACGAGAGCCAGTGAGATCCCGCCCGGAGATTTTCACGCCACCAACAGCTTCGCAATCGAAGGGCGTGACCAGCCGCTGGGGGGGCCGAGGCCCATTGCCCGGTACCCGGTGGTCAGTTCCGCTTATTTCGTCATTATGGGAATCCCTCTGTTAGAAGGCAGGCTGCTGCAAGATTCCGACGGGGAAAATGCCCCGCCCGTGGCGGTTGTGAATCAAGCCCTCGTTCGCCGCTATTTCGGCCACGAGAACCCGATCGGGAAGCGTGTTCGTACGGGAGCCAATGACCAGCCTTGGCGGACCATCGCCGGTGTGGTGGGAGACGTCAAGACCTCCGGGCTTGCCTCCTCGGCAGAACCAACAATTTATCTTTCCTATCGCCAGACCGGCACTCCCACGGAGATCGGCTTGGTGATGCGCTCGCCCTTGGCGGCGGGGATAATTGCGCCCGAACTTCGCAAAATGGTCGCGAGCCTGGATGCGAACCAGCCGATCGCCAGCATTCAAACGATGGGGGATCGCCTTAGCGATTCCGTATCCGGGCCGCGATTTACCACAGTTTTGTTGTCCGCTTTTGCTGCTCTTGCCATCATGCTGGGGATGATTGGCGTGTATGGCGTGATGGATTGCCGCATTCGGTGGCAACTGCGGGAGCTCGCCGTGCGCCAGGCACTGGGCGCGCGGCGCAACGATGTAATCTGGCATGTCCTTCGCCAAGGGATCACAATAATCGTGACGGGCTTGGTTGCCGGCCTATCGGGCGCCATCGGACTCAGCAGACTGCTGTCCAGCATGCTTTACCAGGTTTCGGTGCACGACCCGCTTACCTTCGCAACCGTCCCTATCGGCCTGGTCAGTGTAGCATTGCTTGCTTGTTGGATTCCCGCCCTGCGCGCTGCCCGGCAAGACCCGGTCCAATTGCTTCGGCACGATTGAAGAGGTAAGGTTGGCCATGAGTCTCTGGAACTGGCTGTTTCACCGCCGCTGGCGTGAAGAGGAACTAGACGAAGAAGTTCAGGCCCATCTGAGTATGGCCGCGCAGGAGCGCATGGAGCAGGGCGAATCGCCCGAGCAGGCGCGCACTTCCGCCATCCGCGAGTTCGGCAACCTCACCTTGGTCAAAGAGGTTACACGCGACATGTGGGAATTTCGCTGGCTGGAAGAGCTACTGCAAGACCTCCGCTACGGCGTGCGCATGCTCGGGAAGTCGCGGGGGCTCACGGCGATTCTCGCCCTGACCCTGGCGTTGGGCATTGGCGTCAACACGGCCATTTTCAGTGTGCTCAATGGATGGCTGTTCCGTCCGCTGCCTGTGCGCGCTCCGGAGCAGATCATGGTGCTGGGCTTTTTTCAGCAGGAGTTAGGTTCGCAGTTTTCCTATCTCGACCTCGTGGATTTCCAGAAGCAGGCGGACACGTTCTCTGACCTCTTCGGGTACGCCACCGGCGGCGCGGGGTTTAGCATCAACGGCAGCAACGCGAGTGAATTTGTCTACAGCACCGTAACCGGCAATTATTTCTCGGCTCTGGGGCTGAAGCCCGCGCTCGGCCGGCTGTTCGTCCCCGGCGAAGGCGAAAGGCCGGGCGAAGAAGGTCTTGTGGTGTTGGGTTACTCCTTCTGGCAGACGCGATTTGGCGGTGACTCCGGCATCGTTGGGAAGCAGGTTCAAATCAATGGGAAACCGCTGACGGTTATCGGCGTCGCGCCCAGGGAATTTCACGGCGCGTTCTTTGCCTTTGACATGGATGGTTATCTGTCGCTGAATGCGGCGGCATTGGTTCAGGAATCGAGCGGGTTTTGGACCGACCGTCGCGACCGGCGATTAATCGTGCTGGGGAGGCTTAAGCCCGGCGCCAGCCGGTCGCAGGCGCAGAGTTCGGTGGATGTGATTGCCGGCCGCCTGGCAGCCCAGTATCCCGCCACCGACAAAGAGGTGAAGGTTCGTGTTATCCCGGAACGATTGGCCCGCCCGGCGCCCTTTGTTACCAGCTTCGTTCCCGCCATTGCCAGTCTATTTTTGGTTTTGCCCGGCCTGGTCTTGCTGCTGGCCAGCATGAACGTGGCGAACATTCTGCTGGCCCGGGCGGCGGTGCGCCGGCGCGAGATGGCCATTCGCGTATCTCTGGGCGCGGGCCGCGGGCGGTTGATCCGTCAACTGCTCACGGAAAGCCTGCTTCTGGCGCTTCTGGGTGCGATCGGGGGCTTGGTTCTCGGAAAATGGGCCATCGGCGCGAGCGGCTCGATGCTTCATTCGGTGACCTCTACGACCTCCAACATCGGCTTCCGGCTCGACACCAGTCTGGATTGGAGGGTCTTCGCGTACGCCCTGGGAATTGCACTCCTCACCGGAATCCTGGTGGGCGTTTGGCCCGCTTTTCGCGCCAGCCGCGCCGATGTAAATACCGGCCTGCGCGAGGGTGGGCGTGGCGATAGCGCCGGCGTGGGTCGCCATGGAATCCGCAACCTGCTGGTGGTGGCCCAGGTGGCAGGCTCGCTTATATTGTTGATTGTCGCCGGCCTTTTCGTTCGCAGCCTGGAGCACGCCGAGCACATGGATCTGGGGTTTGATCCGGATCATGTCGTGGACGTCATGCTGGACGTCCGCCAGGTCGGCTACGACCAGACGCGTGCGAAGGCTTTCTTTCGAGAACTTGAGGAACGCATGCAGTCCATGCCGGGGGTCCAAACGGCCAGCCTGGCGTTGACCGTGCCCTTGGGAATGCCCAGCCCGAGGAATCCCATTTATGTTGAAGGCCGTCCCCTCCCGGCCGGCCAGTTACCCCCTAAGATTTCTCACAACAGCATCGATCCGTTTTACTTTGAAACTCTGCGCATTCCTCTTCTGAGCGGCCGGCCCTTTACGGATTCTGACCATGAGACGGCGCGGCCGGTGGCCATTGTGAATCAGGCGATGGCCGCGAGTTTCTGGCCAAACCAGGACCCCATTGGCAAGCGCTTCAGCTTGAACAGCGATGCGGGACCTTCCATCGAGGTGGTGGGTCTGGCCCGGAACGGGCAAAGCATGTGGATGTTGTCTTTTCAGCCGCAGCCTTTCTTCTATATGCCGCTCGCCCAGAATTATGCGCCGTTTCTGTCCCTGCTGGTTCGATCCAAGGGCCCGCCGGAAGCGCTCATCCCCGGGGTGGAGCAAGAAATCCGTCAACTCGCCCCCGGTCTTCCCATCCTCAACGTCGCGACGATGCGGCAGGCCGTCCATGGCCTCGCCGGCCTGTTCATCTTCCGTCTGGCAGCGTCCTTGGCCGGAGTAATGGGCATCCTGGGTCTGACGCTCGCGGTGGTGGGCGTTTATGGCGTGGTTTCCTATTCGGTGAGCCAACGCACGCGCGAAATTGGGATCCGCATGGCCCTTGGCGCCGAGCGGATGGAAATCCTCAAGCTCACTCTTGGGCAGGGGATGGTTTTGGTTATCACCGGTGTGCTCGCGGGCCTGGTGGTAGCGTGGGCCCTTACGCGCGCCATGTCCCGGTTGTTAATCGGCGTCAGCCACAATGACCCAACGACCTACGCGATCATTTCGGTCTTGCTGTTAGCCGTAGCGCTGGCCGCGTGCTACCTTCCGGCCCGCCGGGCCACCAAGGTGGATCCTATGGTGGCGTTGCGGTACGAGTAGGGCAGTAGTTAGTGGAGGGTGGCTAGTGGCGAGCAGGAGAGCGGGGCGGGCAGAGAATGGGGATGGTTTCACGATTGTTCCGCCGATAGATGCGGAAATTTTCCTCGTCCACGGTGATCACCGTGTGGTGGGGAAAAATTTCGCTCAGGCGGATCAGGCACAGGTCAGCAAGATCCGGGTGGCGGTCCTGATATCGTTGCGCCAATTGTGCGAGGCGCTGCTGGTGCTTGGCCATTTCGAAAGCGATGCGCAACATCCCGTCCTCTATGAGGGATAGAACATAGGGTACGGAGCGAAGATGGAATGCGGCCTCCGCCAACACTGCTTCGCAAGTCAGCAACGGCTCCGTAATGCTCTTGGCAATGTCCACCGCCCAGGGATGAAAGCGGTCGGTGCGATTGCCAAAAGCCACGATCAGGCCGGCGTCGGCAATGGCCCTCATGTTCGTGCGAATCCTTTGCGGGAGGAAAGATCCGACGGGCCGCTGATCTTGCCCGCATGGCGAAGGAATCGTTGGTTCCCCGCCTCGGATTTGGCCCGCTCGAGTTGGTGGCGGATAATCCGGCTGACCGGCAAGCCGGTCCGCCGGCGCCTTTCCTGGAGCCACTCGGCGAGCTCGGCTGTAAGACGAATCGTAATTGTCTGACTCATAGGATCAAAATGTAACACAAATGAACAATGCCGTCTACTTCGCCGGTGGCCATGGTGCTCCGGTGGGTGTGATGAGTATATAAATTTCATATATCTGGTGGGTAGCCATGAGTCTCTGGAATTGGTTGTTTCGCCGACGACAGCGCGAAGAGGAATTGGACGAAGAGCTCCAGTCTCATCTCCGCATGGCCGCTCAGGAGTACATCGAGCAGGGTGGAACCTCCGAGCAAGCGCGCACTTCAGCCGTGCGCGAGTTCGGCAACGTCACCCTCGTCAAAGAAACCACGCACGACACGTGGGGCTATCGTTGGCTGGAGACCTTGCTGCAAGACCTCCGCTACGGCGCGCGCCAGTTCCGCCGCAATCCCGGCTTTACAGCGGTCGCCGTGCTCACCCTGGCCCTCGGCATCGGCGCGAATACGGCGATGTTCAGCATTGTCGATGGCGCGTTCCTGAAGCCTCTGCCGGTTTCAGACCCGAGTGAATTCGTTCGCATGGGGACGCAGGAGGCGCACGGCGTATATTCCAGCGTTTCATATCCGGACTACCTGGACCTCCGGGCCCAATGCTCATCGCTCGCGGGCGCCGTCGCCTACGAACGGGAGAGCCGGTTTGTGAATTCCCTGGATGAGTCAAGCATTGTCGCCGTGGACGTCGTTTCGCTGAACTATTTCGACTTCCTGGGAATCAAGCCCTTGCTGGGGCGCACATTTCCTCGGGAAGCGGAGGGAACTGCGGCTCTGGGGCCGACGGTGGTGATCAGCTATGCGCTCTGGAAAAGCCGGTTGGGTGGTGACCCCAGCATCGTAGGGAAAACCATCAGGTTGAACAATCAAAGCACTACCGTTCTGGGAGTTGGCCCTCCGCGTTTCCGGGGGCTGGAACGGTTTGTTCCTACCGACGCCTGGCTGCCCGTGGACGCCTTTGAGCCTGCGGAGATGAAGCACCGCGAATACCGCTATTACGAGGTGGTGGGGCGCCTAAGGCCGGGCGTGGCCCCGGAGCAGATGCGAGCCGAACTTGAGACGATCAGCCACCGGTTGGCCCAAGCGTACCCCGCCACAAACAAAGCAGCCACTTTCTATGGCGAGCCGGAATCGGGACGCCAGCACGGCTTTCTTCTCATTTCCCTTTTCCTGATGTCGCTGGTGGGGCTGGTCTTGCTGATTTCCTGTGCCAATGTTGCGGGCCTGCTTCTGGCGCGTGGTGAAACGCGGCACCGGGAAGTCGCCGTGCGCCTGGCGCTGGGGTCGGGCCGTGGACGCCTGATCCGTCAGTTTCTGACTGAAGGCCTCATGCTCTCGCTGGCCGGAGCGGTGCTGGGGTCGCTGCTCGCCGCTTGGCTCATCGCCATCGAGCCTTCCTTGCTGCCACCTGCCCCCATCCAACTCGGGCCGGACCTGCGGATTGACGCGCGGGTGATGCTGGTCACACTCGTCGTTTCGCTGCTGGCGACACTAATCTTCGGCGTTGCCCCGGCGCTTCGAGCGTCGAAAGCCGATCTCACCGTGACGCTTAAAGGGGGGGAAGCGAGCTTGGCGCGTAGTTTCAGACGCATGACCTCCCGCAATGTTCTGGTGGTCGGCCAGGTTGCGCTCTCCGTCCTGATGCTGTCCGCGGCGGGGTTGTTCCTGAGGAGCTTGATATCCACGCTCCGGGTGCCTTTGGGATTCGATCCTCACAAGAATCTACTTGTCGTGCCCATCGGCACCTTGGCGGGCAGCGCGGAGCAGCGAAGAAACCTGTTGCCTACAGTTCTGGAGAGAGTCCGGGGACTTCCGGGGGTCGTGCGTGCCACCTCTGCGATGCGAATTCCTCTGAGCGGTTCCGGTGGCGGAGCCGAGATTAGGATTTCCATTCCGGGCCTCGAACTGCCCGAAGGTCAGGAGAGCGTCGCGGTCAAGCTCAATGCAGTCGGCCCGGACTACTTTCAGACGGTCGGGACGCAAATCCTCAAAGGCCGCCAATTTACCTCCGGCGACAGCGCCAACGCTCCCAAAGTGGTCCTGATCAGTCAGACCATGGCCCGACGTTTCTGGTCGAAGCAGGATCCTATCGGGCATAGCCTGCGGATCGAGAAGAAGGATTACGAAATCGTGGGAGTGGCGGAAGACGTCAAGATCAATCACATTCAGGAGTCGCCGGAGCCTTACATGTACTTCCCCCTTGCGCAGAGTTCGTATGGAGGAGAACTGATTATCGAAACCACGGGTGACCCGCGCCTGTGGATTTCTGCGGTCAAGCGGGAGGTCCGGGCAGTGGACAAGAATGCGTTGGTGGTTTGGATTCAGACGGGCGCGGATCTTCTCCGCTCCGAACAAAGCATTTACATGGAGCGCATGGCGGCGGCTCTGGTGGGCAGTTTGAGCTTGCTGGGGATGTTTCTGGCCTCCGTGGGCCTCTACGGGGTGGTCGCCTATCTTGTCAACCGGCGGACCCATGAGATCGGCATACGCTTAGCCTTGGGAGCGGGCCGCAAGGAGATCCTGCATCTCGTCTTGCGACAGGGATTGAATCTCGTACTGGTTGGGGTCGGCGTCGGCATCGCCTTGGCCGTCGCCACGACGCGCTTTATGGCCAGCATGCTCTTCGGCGTAAGCCCTCTGGATCCGGCGGCTCTGGGTGGAAGCGCCCTCCTGGCCGGCATGCTCACGTTCATGGCCTGCTACATCCCAGCCCGCCGGGCCACCAAGGTTCATCCCATGGTGGCGCTGCGCTATGAGTAGGGCAGTTTTGCCGGATCAGGGCCCCAAGGAAATCTCGCGCACGGACGTGGCCCAGGCGCATGCCGACTGCAAGTTTGCGCGCACATTCTCCAGGCGAGCTTTTTCCGCCAGGAGCGAAAACTGAAGGGTCTCCATAACGCCCCGCAGGGCCTTCAGATTATCCCGGTACTTCAGCAACTCGTAGGCAGCTTCCGGCGCCCCCACGGACGACCGGGAATTTGCCGCGAGAGATTGGGAGACTTGCTTGAGCCGGAGGTCGACTTTGTCCAGTCGGCGAACTGCTCCGCGGGACTCCACCACTTTCGAGCCATTTTGGGCAACCTGCTCAATAAACTCTTGGAATTCGCGGTTCGCGATTCGAATAATGTCCAGCAGTTCGTTGTTCATCGAGTTTTCCTCATTACCCCTTATTTAAATCGGCAGGCAACCCTCTGGTCTTTAATCGTTTTGGCTCCAACCCATTCGCGAGGAAGACAATTGCCCACAGCGCAGATGTGCGGAGGCGTAAAAAAGTCGCTTTTGCTCTTAAGGTGCTGTTTTGAGGAGACTGGCGGTCAGGTTTTTGTGGTTAGGATTTCTGAGACGAAATTCCTGTATGGAGATACCGTAGATTCTTGTTTTCTTAGCAAACAATTTGGCCATCTCGTACGGGCACGCCATGGCGTGCCCCAGCCTCGGCCCTGCCGACGGGGGTCTTGTAAGGCCGAACAGCGTTCGGCCTTAGGGCGAGCGACCGCTCGCCCCTATGCCGCAACCCGGTGAAACGTGGCCTGAGCGTTGCGAGGCGCGGCGGGGGCGGGCGGGGTCTTGCCGTAAATGAAAACGATTCTGCCGGGCGCGGGGAGGAAGGGCAGTTTTCAGCCCTCAGCTATCAGTTTTCAGTAAGCGCCCAACGACGTGCCGCCTTTACTGACGGCTGATAGCTGATGGCTGATAGCTGCTTTTCCCGGGCGGTAGACGAAAACGATTCTGCCGGGGTCGGGGACGGCGTCGCGGAAGAGTTGTCGTCAGTCCTCAGTTGTCAGTTCTCAGTAAGAGCGTGAGGACGTGCCGCCTTTGCTGAGGACTGAAAACTGGTGACTGATGACTTTTCCAAAGGCTTCGCGATAGGTCAACCCGTCGCCCAGATCGGCCACCAGATGGCGCTGGACCGCGCCCCGATGCCTTGTATCGGGGAAAACGGCCCGCGACAATCTTTGGCCGTCCCTATGCACCACTCGCCAAACCCGCCCCCGGATTT
>Ga0326727_10010444_pt1 | contig 22103 bp, 21 predicted proteins | sample MB2enrmetagenome_FD_207643 | JGI IMG/M metagenome (GOLD analysis project Ga0326727, IMG submission 207643) | Lab enriched peat soil microbial communities from McLean, Ithaca, NY, United States - MB29MY | ecosystem: Environmental > Terrestrial > Soil > Wetlands > Peat | place: USA: New York...
CGATGTACTCCTCGACCTCGCGCTCGCGCTGCTGGCTGAGCGCCTGCTCGTCCCAGTCGCCCTCCGGCATCTCGTCCTGAATCTCGATGACCGGCGCGTCGATCCTGCCCTCGTAGACCTCGGGATCAACGAGGTGCAGCGTCACCTCGGCCATCCCCGTAGGCTTGCGCTCGCGCGTTCCGGCGAAGATCACGTCGGTCATGTGAGCGCCGCGCAGACTCTTGGCGCTCTGCTCGCCGAGCACCCAGCTCACGGCATCGGAGATGTTCGACTTGCCGCAGCCGTTCGGCCCCACAATGGCTGCGATGCCATCGCCGGGAAACTTGAGCTCAGTGCGGTCGCAAAACGACTTAAAGCCGAGGATCTGAAGCTTTTTCAGTTTGAGCAACGGTCTACTCCTTGCTCCGAAGACATGCCCTCGGAGTGCTTTGTCCTCAGGGCTGGTTGGCTGGAAACGCCCTGCTATACCCGGAAGCCGCTATAACGCTCTCATCGGGCACTTGTGCGGGGGAGGCTGGGAGATCCCCTCGCGAGTTGTTGTCACTCTATCGAGCAGCGGGAGGGGGAGTCAAGGGAGAATCCCCCATCTGTTGTGTGTCCCTGTGTAAAACCCCAAGATGATGCACCGTCCTTGTAGCAAAGGCTGTGCAGTAACCACTATTCCGATAGTTTGCTCCAGGTGGTACGTATCGGAGCAACCTGGGTCCCCACAGTGATGGTTCCAGTGATCGGTTCCGACATCGATCGTTGAGCGAGACGGCTGTTTAACTCTCCGAGCGATCTGGAAAGCACATTCCTGACAAATAGACCCGGGCCTGGGCCGACCATGAAGGCAGTGTGGACCCCGGTCATATTGGGCTCTTGAAGCCCTGGGGGAAACTCTAAGTCGATACTTGCCGTTACGCCGCCCCCTGCCCATTGGGAATACGCCATAGCGGACAGACGAAAGTCGGCTCCGTCCTGCCTCACCGCTAGTTCCACGGACATGCCGGGGCCCAATTGAATCTGTAAGCTCATTTTCCCTCCGTCAGATCAGCCGCTATAATCTCCGCGCCTTTTGAGTATCCAGCTTCAAGAAGGCCTAGCTTCCGACGCGCCTCAACGGGCGGTAGACCTTCCCGGACGGCCTCTGTCAAGATGGCACGGGCCTTCTCCACGATCTTCAGCCCAAGCCCGCCGGCGAACGTCGCGGAATCTTCAATTGCTCTTTCGTCTTCAGAAAGTAGAGCGCGGAGCCATTCGTCGTCCCCTTTTTGGGGGATCGGACTGTCAGGACGAGAGCTCTGTGCGAGGAAGGGGTTGTAAATCTGCAAGGAATGCAAGGCAATTGCCCGCTCAAGTAACGCGGCTGCGTCTTTTCCTGTATGCGAGTTTAAGAGCTGTTTTGAAGCGTCCAAAGCAGTTTCAAGAACTCGCGTCTCGTCTTCCCAGTCTCCCCCAATGGCCGCAGCCCGTTCCATCAGTTCCAACGTACGCTCGAGGTAGTTGCCCACGTAGGCGAGCGTCTCTTTGCCTTGCAGTCGGCGCCCCTCTTTAAGGTGATTCGCAAACGCTTTCCTGAACGCAGCAGCATCACGCTCGTCCAGTTGTTTTGCATTTCGAAATTCTTGCTCTGTGACGGTTCGCTTGGGAGGCGGAAATAGCGGGTTATTCAATCTGCGCAGCAGGTGCCTCTCGAAGCAACCCGGCGTTGCGCTCCAGTTCAACTGTCTATGGTCGCGCTTCCTGCCCCAAGGAGTCCACATGTCTATCGTGTTCCTGAAGTTAAGAACCTACGCTGACCAGAGTAAACCTAAGCAAAACCAACTGCAAAGTCAACTACCCCACCCTGCCCAACTATAGGCAGGATGGGGCACCCGATTCATCTTTGCCCTGAACTTACTTGCCGAGGATGTTGAAGAACCTGACCAGCGATTCGATTCCCTTATAGAAGTTCGGAATGTGGAACTTCTCGTTGGGGGCGTGGATGTTGTCGTCGGGCAGTCCGAGGCCCATCATCACCGTCGGCGCGCCTAGATCGCCGGCAAACTGGCCGACGATGGGAATCGATCCGCCGGAGCGGATGTAGACCGTCTCCTTCTGGAAGACCTCGCGCAGCGCCTCGGTGGCCGCCTTGATGAAGTCGTTATCGGTGCTGACGACGATCGCCTCGCCCTTGGAATGGCACTTCACGCTGAGCTGAATTCCTTTTGGCGTGAGTGACTCGACGTACTTTGTGAACTTCGTGTAGATGTCGTCGGGATTCTGGTTTGGCACCAGTCGCATCGAGATCTTCGCCGAGGCCCGTGCCGGAATTACCGTCTTCGCCCCTGCGCCCGTAAAACCGCCCGGCATGCCGTGTACATCCAGCGTCGGCCGCGCCCAGGTGCGGTAGAGGACGGAATACTCCTTTTCGCCGGTCAGCAAGGTTGAGCCGACCTCGGTTTTGCGATAGTGCTCCTCGTCGAAGGGAAGCGACTGCCACGCCTTCAGCTCGGCATCGGTCGGCTTGGCAACATCGTCATAAAAGCCGGGAATCAGGATGCGGCCATCGGAGTCCTTGAGCTTGCCGACGATCTGGCAGAGCGCGACGAGCGGATTCGGAGCCGCGCCTCCGTAGACGCCGGAGTGCAGGTCGGTGGCCGCGCCGCGTGCTTCGACTTCGGTGTAGACCAGTCCGCGCAGGCCCACACAGAGCGTCGGCAGATTGGGCGCAAAGAGCTCGGTATCGCAGACCAGCGCGAAGTCGCACTTGAGCTTGTCGGCGTGTTCGTGGACGTACTTCTCCACCGCCTCGCCGCCGATCTCCTCTTCGCCCTCAAAGAGAATGCGCACGTTGATTGGCAGCTTGCCGCTGGCGTGCATCAGCGACTCCAAGGCCTTGAGCTGCATCCAGAGCTGGCCTTTGTCATCGACGGCGCCGCGGGCGTAGAGATTCTGGTTGCGCTCGGTGGGCTCGAAGGGCGGAGTGTGCCACTCCTCAAGCGGCTCGGCCGGTTGCACGTCATAGTGCGCGTAAAGCAGCGCAGTCGGCTTGCCCGGAGCGTGCAGCCAGTCGCCATAGACCAGCGGATGCCCCTCGGTCTGGATGATCTCGACGTGCTCGATGCCGATGCGCTTCAGCTCGCGGGCGATAAAGGCCGCGGCCTGCTGGATATCGGCGCGATGCTCCGGCAATGTGCTCACGCTCGGGATGCGAAGCAATTCCTTCAGCTCTTCGAGAAAACGCGTTTCGTTCTTTTTCGCAAATGAAAGTGCAGAGGCAGACATGGTGGGATCGATCCTTTCTGAGCAGCAGGGAAGTGCGCATGAAAGCGACTGCCGAGTATAGCAGAGGCTCGCCGAGTCAGAATCTCTGCGGCCGAAAGCGTTCCAGCGCCGGGTCGGCTTTGCCCGCCAGCAGCAGTTCGCCGATCAGCTCGGCCGTGATCGGCGCGAGCAGAATGCCGTCGCGATAGTGTCCAGTGGCGGCGAAGTATCCCGGAAGCTCCGTCTCTCCGAGCATCGGCAGATTGTCGGGCGACCCCGGACGCAGCCCGGTCCAGGCCTCGGCGATCTTTGCCTCGGCGAAGCGCGGAATCAGTCGCGCCGCCGCCTCCTGCAGCCTCTTGACGCGATAGGCATTGAGAGCCTTGTCGAAGCCCGCCGGTTCCACCGTGCTGCCCACAACGTAGCGTCCATTGCTGCGCGGAATAATGTAGCACCAGCGCGAGCGCAGCACATGGCGCAGCACGCGGCGGCTCTCGCGCTCTTGCGGCGGCATCGCCAGCTCATCGGGAAAAGCGAGGGCTACCATGTGTCCCTTTACGGGAGCTGTGGGCAGCTTCGCTCCTTCGATCTGCGAGGCCCACGCGCCGGCGCAGTTGACGACACAAAGCGCGGCGTAGCTGGCTCGCGCTGTCTCCACGCCACTGGCGCGGCCATGTCCACGGCTGACGCGCAGCACCGCCTCGCCGCAGACGATCTCCACCTTACCCTCGAGCGCCTTCCGCAGAGCCACTGTGATATCGCGCGGATCGACCGCGCGTTCGCGCATGGTGTAAGCCGGATCGGGAGGAATCTTCAGCCGCGGCTCCAGCGCCAGCGCCTCTTCGCTGCTGATGGCGCGAATGCCCTCGCGCTCGTCGATCGGATGCTCCTCGAAGGCGATGACGCCATCGTCGCGCAGATCGATCGCGTAGCCGCTGGCGGCCTTCAGCCCGGCTACAAATTCTGGATAGAGCGCCGCGCTGCGATGCGCCAGCTCGCCGAGTTCGGCGGGCAATACCGGGTCAAGATCGGCGATCATTCCGCCGCCGGCGTAGGAGGCTTCCTTGCCGGGCTCGCCGCGTTCGATGACAAGCACACGCGCCGACCGCCGTGCCAGCTTCCATGCCAGCGAGAGTCCGATGATGCCGCCGCCGATGACAACTACGTCGTAAGCTTTTTGCACGCCTTACATTGTAAACAGGATTAGAGCCGCTCGATCCTCAGGCGGCGTAATGCGACTTCAGTTGGCGCGAATGACGGCTTCTGCGGCGCATCGTCTGTATGGCCCCGCCGATCAGCAACCCGAAGCCGATCAGGGAGAGCACGGGAAGCGGACTTCCCGCGATCGGAGCCTTGACGTCGCCATCCTTGCGCAGCTCGGGAGGAATGGGCGCGGGAGGGAATGCTCCTGCGATACTTTGATTGGCGTGTGGCCGCGCGCCGAGCGGCAAAGCGTTCTGATGCGAAGAGCCGGCCACCGGAACCTTGAACTGTACCGTCGCCGCTCCGCCCGCCGCCGGTGTGAAGTTGGCATCCACCAGGGTCACACGTACGGTGTGAACTCCGGGCTGTAATCCGGTAAAAGTGTAATCAGTGCTGGAAGTATTTACCGGGTCGCGGTCGTCGAGCTGAATCTGAAAATCGGGCTCGTCGCTCAGCACCGGCTGCACCGCCTCAAAGCGCACGACGACAAAGTCAGAGGCCAGCATCTGCCCGGAGACGGGGGTGAGGATTCGAATCGAGGGCGACTGCGGCAGAGGATTCACGATCTGCTGCGATGCCTGACCGCCCTGCTGGCCGCTTCTGTCCCCTTGCGCCAGAGCCGCTGCCAGAGCGGCTAAGATCAACAACGCAATCAGACGAATGTGGCTCATCTAACTCCCCAAGGCCAGCCAGAAAGCGCGCCTGTCCCGCATTCGGAATCCGCGTGAGCCTGGGATGGCGGCCCTTCGCGGTGCTCGCCGATCGGACTCCACGTGACGGCGTGCGCGCGGCTTCATGCCAAGCGTGAACTCACCCAGATCCTGCATCAACGCGGCTCTCTGTTCACCTAGATGCACGAGGAGCACCAAACAGCTCACCCCAGAGCAGGACTCTCCCCGGTTTCTTTGCTTAGCCCTTCCGAATTAAGGTGCTTATCAATTGACACTCGGTGAGTGCGCTGAAACAATCGTGCAAGTATTATTTTTTTGATAATCAGGAGCCCCTCAACATGGCCGAGAGCGTAGAGATTCCCGTAGAAGGCAGGCCGAAGAGTCCGGTGGCGCTCATTGCTGCGGTTGTGGTGGTCGCAATCGCACTTGCGGTTGCCATATACCTCATCGTCGATCTTCGAGGCCGCGTCGCCGAGTTGGAGGCCGCCAGCGCGCGCCAGAGCGCGGAGACCAAAGTTCTGGCGGATAAACTCCACATTACCGACAAGAACATGGAAGCCGGGATGCAAGCCCTGGGTTCGAAGGTCGGCATGACCCAGGATGATATCGCCCGCCGCACCGCCGAGCTGCGTGCGCAGCAGGAGCGCGCCGCCGCCAAGCTGGCCGCGGAGCAGCAGGCCACAAATCAGCAGGTTGCCAGCGTGAGCACGGCGGTCAGCGGCGTGAAGAGCGAGCTGGGCGGCGCACAGAAAGACATCGCCACCACGCGCACCGAACTTGCCGCCACCAACGCCAAGCTGGAGAGCACCATCGGCGACCTCAATGTGCAAAGCGGACTGATCGCGCACAACCACGATGAGCTCGAACTCCTGAAGCACAAGGGAGATCGCAACTACTTCGAGTTCACCCTGAAGAAGAAGCAACGCAGCCCGATCTCGACCGTCAGCCTGGAGTTGAAGAAGACGACGCCGAAGAAGTCGCGCTTCACCCTCAACGTCTACGCCGACGATCACACCATCGAGAAGAAGGATCGCACCCTGGGCGAGCCGATGCAGTTCTACACCGGAAGGGACCGGCAGCTCTATGAGGTGGTGGTCTTCAACGTCACCGATAACGAGATCACCGGCTATCTTTCGACGCCGAAGCACTAGACTCACGAAGTGGACGCGAACAGGCCCGGAGACTCCGGGCCTGTTTTGCAATCGCGCGAGGGGAGAGCGATGCTGACCACCTGGGCCACGGTATTGCAGATTGTCGCGCGCACAAGCTGCGTCTATCTGCTGGTGCTCATCGGGGTGCGCCTGACCGGAAAGCGCGAGGTCGGGCAGATGACTCCCTTCGACCTCACGCTGCTGCTCCTGCTCAGCAACTCGGTGCAGAACGCGATGACCGGCCCGGACACCTCGCTGATGGGCGGTGCCGTCGCCGCCGCAGTCCTGCTTGGAATGAACTACCTTGTCGCCGAGTTTGCCGGAACGAACCGGCGCTTCCGGCGGTTGGTGCAGGGCTCTCCCTCGCTCATCGTCCATGACGGCCAGTTGGTGATGGATCATCTGAAGCGCGAACATCTCACCGTCGACGAGGTGATGCGCGCTCTGCGCGAGCATGGCATCGGAAGCATCTCCGAGGTCACTATCGGAGTGCTTGAGGTCGATGGATCGCTGAGTTTTCTGAAATTCGACGATCTGCCGGATACGGTTCGCGCCCGCCATCGCAGCCGCTATCTACTTCGCAAGAGCTAAGCAGACAGCCGCCGCTGAATCGCCTGAGCGCCCTCGGACATCCATAACAAAGGAGGGTAGTGATGGCGACAAAAGACAGCTTGGCAGCAGATCAGATCTCACGCGAGGCACTCGATCAGCTTTTTCTTGAAGCGCGAACTCATAACGTCTGGTTCAACCGTCCGGTTCCGCTCGAACTTCTGCGCGAGGTTCACGAGCTTGCCAGAATGGGGCCAACCTCGGCCAACTGCAGCCCCGCGCGCTTCGTCTTTCTGACGACGAAGGCGGCAAAGGATCGTCTGCTCCCCGCGCTTGCTCCGGGAAATGTCGCAAAGACAATGACGGCTCCGGTGACGGCCATCATCGCCTACGACACAGAGTTCTACGAGCAGTTGCCGCGCCTCTTTCCGCACGCCGATGCGCGCTCGTGGTTTGTCGGCAACCAGCCGCTCATCGACGAAACCGCCTTCCGCAACGGAACGCTGCAGGGAGCGTACCTCATGCTCGCCGCTCGCGCCCTGGGACTCGACTGCGGCCCGATGTCCGGCTTCGATCCCGCCAAGGTGAATGCCGAGTTCTTTCCCGACGGCAAGTGGAAGGCGAACTTCCTCTGCAATCTCGGCCACGGCGATCCCAGCAGGCTCTTCCCGCGCAGCCCGCGGCTTGCCTTCGACGAAGCCTGCAAAGTGCTGTAGCGAATCTCCTGCGCCTCGGAGTGGTCTCAGCGCTCCGAGGCGGCATCTCCCCCTATACTCCCACCCGCTTGGGCAGAAGCTCTCCGATGCGTCGCACCTGCGCGCCTAGCCCGCGCAGCTTCTCTTCAATGCGCTCGTATCCGCGGTCGATGTGGTAGACGCGGTCGATGATGGTCTCGTCTTCGGCGACCAGCGCGGCCAACACCAGCGAGGCCGAGGCGCGCAGATCGCTGGCCAGCACGGCAGCGCCGCTCAGCGGAGTTTTGCCGCGCACCACCGCGCGCCGTCCTTCCACCTTGATGTTGGCTCCCATCCGGCAGAGCTCCTGGGCGTGCATGAAGCGGTTTTCAAAGATGTTTTCGGTGATCACCGCGCTGCCCGCCGCCTGCGTCATCAGCGCCATGTACTGCGCCTGCACGTCGGTAGGAAAGCCGGGATACTCTTCGGTGCCCATATCGGAGGCGCGCAGCGAAGAGGAGTCTCCCATTACGCGCACGCAGCCTTCGCCGATCTTTACGTTCACGCCGGCGTCTTCGAGCTTGTGAAGCAGCCCGGTCAGATGCTGGGGCTCGCAGTCGGTGATCATCAGATCGCCGCCGGTCAGCGCGCCGGCGATCACAAAGGTCGCGGCCTCGATGCGGTCGGGGATGATGCGATGACGCGCGCCCCCGAGCTTTTCAACTCCGCGCACGCGGATCGTCGATGTGCCCGCGCCCTCGATGTGGGCTCCCATCTTGGTCAACAGATCGGCAAGATCGGCCACCTCGGGCTCGCGGGCGCAGTTTTCCAGCACGGTCTCGCCCTCGGCCAGCACGGCGGCCATCAGAACGTCCTCCGTTCCCGTCACCGTGATGCGGTCAAAGGCATACTGAGCGCCCCTCAGCCGCTCGGCCCGCGCCTCGATGTAGCCGTGCTCCTGCACGATCTTTGCGCCCAGCTTCTCCAGCCCCTTGATGTGCAGATCGATCGGCCGCGCGCCGATGGCGCAACCGCCCGGCATCGAGACCCGGGCGAATCCCACCCGTGCCACAAGCGGCCCCAGCACCAAAGACGAAGCGCGCATCGTTTTGACCAGCTCGTAGCTGGCCTCGGGCTTCGCGGTAAGGCTGGCCGCGCAGATTGTGGTGCGATGCTGCGCGCGCCCGTAGCCAAGCTCCACCTCGGCTCCCATCGCCGCCAGCAGACGCCGCTCGGTCTCGATATCACGCACCTGCGGAATGTTCTCCAAAATCACCTGCTCGTCGGTGAGCAGGGCCGCGGCCATCGCCGGCAGGGCGGCATTCTTCGCGCCGCTGATTCGAACTGTGCCGAGCAGCGGATTGCCGCCTCGGATTACGAATTTATCCATCGAATGATTCCCGGAATGAAGCAGGAAGCGTCCTGCATTGTATTGATTCTACACATTGTCCAGCGCGCTCACGATCCAATCGTGCAGCGCCGGACGAAGCCGTTTGATCGCCTGGTTCGTCGCGTCCGGCCAGGTTCGGTTGGTCAGCAGAGTGACCGAAAGCCCGCGCTCGGGATCGCACCATAGAGAAGTTCCCGTGTAACCCAGGTGCCCAAAGGAGCGTGGCGAAAAGCGCGAACCGGATTGCGATGGAAAGGTCGGCACATCCCACCCCAGCGCGCGCTCGCCCCCCGGGCCACTGCGCGTGGTGAAGAGCCGAACCGTCTCAGGGCGGAAAATTCCCTCGCCGCCGCGCAGGATGCACTCGGCAAAGCGAGCCACCGAGTGCGCGTCGCCGAAGAGTCCGGCGTGAGCGGCCACTCCGCCCATCGCGCTGGCGTTCTCGTCGTTGACCTCGCCCTGTACCGTGCGATGGCGCCAGAGAGTATCGATAGCTGTCGGAGGAACACTCGCACGTTCAGCCGCTTGCGGCGAATAGTGTAAGTGTAAGGTGAGCGGCCGGAAGAACTCGCTGCGACAGAATTCACCCAGCGCTCTTCCGGCGATTCGCTCCAGCAGCTCGCCGAGGATGATGAATCCGATGTCGCTGTACTGGGTGCGCGCTCCTGGCTCGGTCTCCAGCGGAACGGCTCGTGCAGCCGCCAGCATCGCCTCGCGCCCGGTGGCCTCAAGATAAAGCTTGCGATGCGCGGGGAGGCCGGAGCTGTGCTCGAGCAGCATGCGGACCGTCACCGCCCGCCGCCACTCGCCCTGCGGTGCCGCGCCCTCCGCAAACTCCGGAAGAATCTCCGCGACGGGTCTGTCGAGCTGCAGTCGGCCATCGTCGAAGAGCCGCATCGCCATCGAGGCGGCAGCCAGCGGCTTGGTCAGCGAGGCCAGGTCCCAAATCGTCTCGCGCTGCACTGCGGGCGAATCCGCCTCGTAGGTGAAGCGGCCGAAGCCCTGCCACGCCAGCAGTTCGCCGCCGCGCGTCACGGCCAGCGCCGCGCCGGGGAAGGCGCGCCGCGCAATGGCCTCCTCGATCAGCGCAAAGGCACGGGCAAAGCGCCGGTCCTGATCGGCGCTTCTGTCGGCCAGTTCGTCGTTCTTCACTTGATGAATGGCAGTAACTGCTTGAATTCGGCGGTTCCGCTGCGGCGCAGCAGCTCGTAAATCATCATCTCGGTCGAGGAGATCACGCATCCGGCGGCTTCCATGCGCTGCAACCCGATCCGCCAGTTCGCCTCCAAGCGCGAGCCGACGGCGTCTGCGGCGACGTGCACCATGTAGCCGTTCTGCAGTGCGCCGAGCGCCGTCTGCATCACGCAAATGTGGGATTCCATTCCGCAGAAGAGCAGGGTGGTGCGATGGCCGGGCAGCTCACGCAGAGCGTTGCGAAAGCCGTCGCAGGCGAAGCAGCCGAAGTCCACCTTGTTGATCTGCTCAACCCCCGGCAACAGCCCGGCGATCTCCGGAACCGTATCTCCCAATCCGCGTGGATACTGCGCCGTCATCAGCACCGGAATCTCCAGTATTCCCGCCAGCCGGATGAGCAGTTGGGAGTTACGCACCAGCTCCTCGCGGTTGAAGATGGGCGGCAGCAGCTTTTCCTGGATATCGACGACGACCAGCGCGCTGTGCGAGGCCTCCAGCATGCGCCGGGCTATGGGCTCTCCGGAGATGGAAGCAAGTTCGGGAAGGGGAGACGGACTCATTGCGACCTCCTGATCTATCGGATGTTCTACGCACAGCCTACCCCACCGCAGGCGCAGCCGCAAAATGCATTGCCAGGATTTTCCACGGGCAGCAGCGCCGGATGCGATGGCATCCCATGGCTGTGAAGATTCGGCGCCTGCCATCGCCCGTCCGCTCCCGGTTCGTCCTTGTGGCGATTCTTCTCGCCGTCTGCGCGCTGCTGGCGGAATCGCAAGCGCCGGCGCTGCGGCAGGCCGGAATCCTCGATCTTCCGGGGGCTCCCGGCTTCGACCAGGTGGTCTTTGCGCGGGGAATTCTGATGATCTCGCATGGCGCTGCCGGCACGGTCGATCTCTTCGATCCCCGCAAACGCAGGCTGATCGGACGCATCCGCCAGATGTCGTCGCCACGCGGCATTGCCGTCGATGAACCCGGCAAGCTCGCCTATATCGCCAATGCCGGAGCTCGTAGCATTGTCGTCGTCTCGACCGAGGACTGGCAGGTCAGGCGAACGATTGCGCTCGAGGACGAACCCGAGGCGCTGCTGCTCGATCCCGCGCGCAGGTTGCTGTATGTTGCTCTTCCGCGAAGCAATACCATAGCGGCTCTCGATCTGGCTTCGGGCAGGCAGGCTGCGCGCGTCAAGCTCGATGGACGTCCGTGTCAGTTCGCGTATGACTCCCGGCGCGCGCGAATCTACCTGACGGTGCAGGACCGTCGCGGAGTGCTGGCTTTGAGTCCCGGGCTAGAGACGATCTCGCGCTGGACGCTCGATGCCTCCGAGCCGACGGGAGTCGTCTTCAGCCCGCAGAACGATCGCCTTTACGTCGCCGTGCGCTACGCGGTGATCGCCCTCGATCCCGAGAGCGGACGCGAGGTTGCCAGAGCGCCGGTGGCGGGAGGGATCGATCAGCTCGCGCTCAGTGAGGCCGAGGGATCGCTGCTTGGCGCGGCGGAGGGCTCGGTCTTCGTGCTTCCGACCTCCGCCACGCTGGGAGAGGCCAATGAAACGGCGGTCGGCGTCAGGGCGCACACCTTCGCGTACGATCCAGCAACCGGGACACTCTTTCTTCCCGGCGGATTGGAAGGCAGGTCAAAGCTTCTGCTGCTGAAGCGGATCGAACGTTAACAGACCCTAGCCGTCTTTGCGATAGAGCAGGTCGCGGATCGCCGTGCGCCGGGCCGTGTCGCGTTCGCTGTCGCGCTGGTTCTCGGGACGATGCGCGCTCGCCTTGTCCTCTTCCACGCTGCATGAGGGGCAGCGGTTGGCAAAGCCGGGCTTGTCCGGCCTCAGCTCAAACTCTTCGGAGCAAATTGCACAGATTCGAATCGGAAACGCCATTTCGAATCCATGATATCGCAGCCCGCCGCGATGGAATACCGCAAGAAGGCGGGAGATGGCGCACGACTAAAGTCACAACCGGCTCGACTTCTGGTAGAAATGTCATCATGTCAGTCTCTTCTTCTTTGCAGGCCGGCGTCGTTGCGCGCGCGGCCTGCCGCGTCGATCTTGCCGGCGGCACGGTGGATATGTGGCCGCTGTATCTTTTTCATCCCGGCGCAGTGGTGGTAAACATTGCCGTCCGCGTGATGACCACCTGCCGAATCACGCCCACTGCCGGTGGAGTCGAGCTGGTTTCGCTCGACACAGGAGCTGCCGACAGCTTTGCCAGCATGGCCGAGCTGCGAGCGGCGAAGCGCTATCGCCACGCGCTTGCGGCGCGGCTGTTGCGTTACTTCTACGCCGAGCGAGAGCCCGAGACGGGGCTGCGCATCGAGACGCACTCGGAGTCGCCGGCCGGGGCGGGGATCTCCGGTTCGTCGGCGCTGATGATCGCCACGGCGGCGGCGCTGGCACGGCTCGTCGAGCGCCAGTCCGGCGCTCCCAGGATCGGCCCCGAGCGGCTTCGAGAGATCGCGCAGAACGTGGAGGCGCAACTGATCGGCGTACCCACCGGCTGCCAGGATTACTATCCCGCTCTCTACGGCGGAGTGAGCGCGGTGCAGCTCGATGTCGATGGCATCCATCGCTTTTCGATCGAGTGCGACGCCGGCGAGCTGGAGCGCCGCTTTGTCCTCGCCTACACCGGAGCGCCGCGAAAGAGCGGAATCAATAACTGGGAGGTCTTCAAACGCCACATCGACGGCGATCGCCGCATCTTCCGCAACTTCGAGCGAATCGTGGAGATCGCCCGCGCCATGCGCGCCGCAATGGAGGCCGCCGACTGGAACGAGGCCGGACGGCTGCTGCGCGAGGAGTGGAAGCTGCGCCGCACGAACGCGCCCGCCATCGCCACTCCCTTCATCGACCGGTTGATCCGGCTTGCCCAGCGCAACGGCGCCCTGGGAGCCAAGGTCTGCGGCGCGGGCGGAGGCGGATGCGTGCTCTTCATGACCTCGCCGGAGGCTCGCGAGCGCGTGGCGCAGAAGCTGGCCGCAGCCGGCGCGGAGCTGCTGCCCTTCGCCGTCGCACGCGAGGGCGTCAGCGTCAGCCTGCAGAGATCAGTGCGCGTTGAGCGGCGCAACTCTTTACTTGCCCGCCGGGAGGGAAGAGCGTAGCTTGTCGAAGAATCTGATGAGGAGCCACATTTACCTGATATGAATTTTCCGGGTCCCGGCGAGGCCGAGGGTGGAGTGGCCGCGCCGCCGTTGCTTCCGCCGCTGGTGCGTTTTTTCGTCGCAGCATTTTGGGCGGTCCTGGTCTTCTGGGGCAGCGGATTTGTCTATCTCTTCTTCCCCCATCGCAACCTGGTTCCCGGCCTGCTCTTCCGCCTGGTTGCCTGCGGGTTGACTGCGGCTGGTTTCGCCTTTTTTCTCCGCGTGCTGGATTTCAACTCCGCTCCGCTGGCTCCCGCGCTGGGGCTGCCGCTGGATGCCATCGCGAGCAGGCAATTTGCCGCCGGTCTTGGTGTGGGAGCCGCTCTGATCGTTGCTGCCGTCGCCATCATCGCCGCCTTCGGATCCGTGCAGCTTCATCTCCACCACTCCCACCTCTTCTGGACGCGGACTTTTATCGTCACCGCCACTCTGCTGCTGGGATCGGCGATGGAGGAGCTTTCCTTTCGTGGCTATCCCTTTCAGAAGCTTACCCAGGCCTTTGGAGCCGCCGGCTCGGTGCTGGCGCTCTCGGCGATCTTCGGCGCCGTGCATCTCTGGAATCCAGATTCCCCGGGGCTGCTCAGCCTTGGATTCTTTAACACGCTGTTGATCGGCGCGCTGCTGGCCTTTGCCCGCATTCGCACCGGCTCGCTCTGGTTCTCCATCGGACTGCACTTCGGCTGGAACTTCTTTCAGGGCGCGGTCTTTGGCCTTCCCGTCAGCGGACTTCGCGAGTTTGCCGTCCTGGTTTACTCCTCGCCGCACGGTTCGGAGGCGCTGACCGGAGGTGGATACGGCGTGGAGGGCAGCGCCACCTGTACCATCCTCCTCGTCGCCGTCGCTCCGGTGCTCTGGCGCATCACCGCGTCAAAAAGCTTCCAGCACGGACGTTCGCACGCGCTTCCGCAGCGCGGCATCTAAGCATTTTAGAAACGGGAATCCTCCGCGCTTTGGAGGTATAATCGCCAACCGTCAGCTCCGAAGAGCCGCCTGGCTCCGTGGGAGGAACACCATGTTCGCCGTGGTCAGCGCGCCGGATCCGCCTGCTCGCAGAGCTCGGAGGAGACGGCTTGTGCTGTGGATTCTGGCAGGGCTGATGGCTTGCCTCATGCTTTGGCCCTCAGCAGTGCAGGCCGGCGAGGCCCGGTTGACCGAAATGCAGCGCGAGCAGGTGATCCGCGAATTTCTCGCCGAGCATCCCTTCGTTCATCGCGCGCTGCCGCGCGGCAGAGCCGGAGTGCGGATCGAGGGAGACAAGATCACTCCCACGGACGAGCAGCTCAAGCAGATTGTGGGAGAGGCCGGCGCGGCTGCCCGTCCCGGCCAGCAGGTCCGGATCACCGCCGTTCACTTCACTGGCAATACGATCGTCTTTGAGATCAACGGCGGTCCGCTGAAGCGCAAGAGCTGGCGCGATCGCATCACCATTGGCGTTGGAGCCGTCGAGGCTCATCCCAACGGCAGCGCCGCCGGCGATGAGGATATCTACAACGGAGCCCAGGGCTCCTCGGTCACGGTTTCGCTCAAAGACGTCACTCCAATTACGACCACCCACATCAAGGAGCTGCTGGAGCCTGTGCTCGACTTCAAGGCGATGACCATGGCCGAAGCCTATCAGAAGAGCCTCCCGCCAAAGCTTGCCGAGGCCGTAAAGAAGCATCACGCGCTCGTCGGCATGGATAAAGAGATGGTCACCTACGCCATGGGACGGCCCCCTCGGCGCGTGCGCGAGAGCAAGGATGGCAAGGAGTACGAGGAGTGGATCTACGGCACTCCGCCTCAGGATGTCGAGTTCATCCGCTTCGTAGGCGAGAAGGCGGTCAGCATCGAGGTGATGAAGGTGAGCGGCGAAAAGCAGGTTCGCACCGAGGACGAGGTGGGCGAGCTGCTCAATGCCTCGATGCACAAACAGCCCGCGGCAGTGGCCCAGCCCGCTGAGGCGCAGGAGGAGCGGCGCTCGGCTCCGTCGCTGATGCGTCCCGGAGAGAAACCGGCGGATCCCGGCGTCGCCGCTCGCGACCCGCATCCCACTCCGCCGCCGGACATGACGCCACCGCCGGGGGATCCTAACGATCCCGGCGCTCAGCAGAAGTCGCCGTTTCCGAACTGAGCACGACGCAGTCGAAGAGAAAATTTTTGCCGACGCGTTTACACTAGAGCTGTGAAGATCGCGCTCGCACAGATCAATCCTACTGTTGGTGACTTTACCGGCAACGCCGCCAAACTGCGGCAGTTCAGCGCCGAGGCTCGCTCACGCGGAGCCGAACTGGTGCTCTTTCCCGAGCTCAGCGTTTGCGGATATCCTCCGCGCGACCTGGTCGAGCTGCCGGCCTTTCTTGCGCGCTCGCGCCAGGTGCTGGAGGAGCTGGCCGCGGAGTTTCCCGATATCGCCATCATCGCCGGCTTTCCCTCGCCCGCGCCGGAGAACGCCGGACGCAACGTGATGAACTCGGCGGCGCTGCTGCGCAATGGACGCATCGACTTCGTGCAGTCCAAGCGCCTGCTGCCGACCTATGACGTTTTTGACGAGAGCCGCAACTTTGCGCCTGCTCCCTCGCAGAAGCTCTTCTGCCTCGGCGGAGTGCGCTTCGCCCTCACCATCTGCGAGGATGCGTGGAACGACAAAGCCTTCTGGAGCCGCCGCCTGTACGGCGCCGATCCGGTCGAAGAGCTGGTGAAGGCCGGAGGCCAGGTTGTGCTGAACATCTCGGCTTCGCCATTTCATGTCGGCAAGCCGGCGCTGCGCCAAGCGATGCTTGCCTCCATCGCGCAGCAGCACAAGCTGCCGGTTCTGCTGGTCAACCAGGTGGGAGGGGACGACAGCCTGCTCTTTGATGGATGCAGCATCGCTCTCAATCCCGCGGGCGAGGTGATCGCCCAGGCGCGCGGCTTCGAAGAGGACCTCGTGCTGGTCGAGACCGCAACGATGAGCGGCGACGTTCACGAGCTTCCGGCCTGCGAGGAGGCCAGCGCCTACGCGGCGCTCGTCCTCGGCACGCGCGACTACGTGCGCAAATGTGGCTTCCGCAAGGTTGTCGTCGGACTCAGCGGCGGCATCGACTCGGCTCTGACGGCGACCGTCGCGGTCGATGCGTTGGGAGCGGAGAACGTCATCGGCGTCTCCATGCCCAGTCAGTACTCGTCGGAGGGCAGCATCGTCGATGCCCGCGCGCTGGCCGCCAATCTCGGCATCGCCTTCCACGTCGTGCCGATCGGCGGGATCTTCGAATCCTTCCGAGGCGCGCTCTCCGGAATCTTCAAGGACGCGGCTGAGGATACGACCGAGGAGAACCTGCAGGCGCGCTCGCGCGGCGTGATTCTGATGGCGGTGGCCAACAAGTTCTCCGCGCTGGTTCTCACCACCGGCAACAAGAGCGAGCTCGGCGTCGGCTACTGCACGCTCTACGGAGACATGGCCGGCGGACTCGCCGTCATCTCCGACGTGCCCAAGACGTTGGTCTACCGGCTGTCTCGCTACGTCAACTCGATTCGGCCACGGATTCCCGAGGCCTCGATCACCAAGCCGCCCTCGGCCGAGCTTCGCCCCGGGCAGATGGATAGCGACTCGCTGCCGCCATACGATGTGCTCGACCGCATCCTCGAAGAGCACGTCGAGAACCTGAAATCCGTGGCGGAGATCGCGTCGATCACCGGCTTTGACGAGGCTACGGTGCGCTTCGTCGTGCGGCTCATCGACGGCACCGAGTACAAGCGTCAGCAGGCAGCGCCGGGAATTCGCATCTCGACAAAGGCCTTCGGCATCGGACGCCGCTTTCCCATCGCCGCGCGCCACCAGGTCTAAAGCGGTTCCAGGGAAAACGTACCCTGTCATAGTTTGCCTACAGCCGTTGCTCTCTGGTGGGCGCAACGGCGGATGGATGCGGCGCTGGGATGCACCGTCCCTGGAACCGCACTAGCACAAGCCAGCGAGAAACGATAGTGTAAGTACAGTTCCATACAAGGATACTTTCATGCGTAAGCTGCTGATCTGCTGTGTCGCGGTGTTGACCGCCTCCTCTCTTTTCGCGCAGAAGACTGCTCCGGCCGCTGCCGATCAACCTGCTGCTTCTGCTGCCACGCTCCCGCCGGGTGCTCCCACGCCTGAGCTGATGGATGCCTACTTCAAGCGCATGTTCGGATATGAGCCGAATCTGCAGATCAAGATCCTCAGCATCACCGGCGCGGCCATCCCCGGCCTCTTTGATGCTGCCGTGGTCTTCATCTCGCCCGATGGTCAGCAGGTGGCGCACTGGTACGTCAGCGCGGACCTCAAGCATGTCATCGTCGGCGAGGTTGTTCCCTTCGGCGCCGATCCCTTCGCTCCAGAGCGCGCGGAGGTGGCAAAATCAGCCTTCGGAGCCAGCAGCGGACCGAAGGACGCCAAGATGCTGATCGTAGAGTTTGCCGATCTTGAGTGCCCTGCCTGCCGCGAGTTCGCCCCCACGGCAGAGAAGCTACGCAGCGACTTTCCCAACGCGCGCTTCGTCTTCCAGAGCTTTCCGCTCGCCTCGCTGCATCCGTGGGCGGTGCGCGCCTCGTCGTACCTGGATTGCATAGCGCGCGGCAGCGACAAGCAGGCCTTCACCTTCATCAACGCCGTCTACAGCCACCAGAGAGAGATCGAATCCGAGGTGCGCAAGAGCGATGCCGCCGGCAATACGACCATCGACGACAAAGCCGTCACTGAGCAGATGCGCAAGTACACGGAGTGGGCCGGCGCCGATCCGTCGAAGATTCAGGGCTGCGCCGAGTCTCCGGCGACCGCCGAGCGCATCAAGAGCAGTTTCGCCGTCGGACAGGCGGTCGGCGTGACCGCTACGCCAACGCTCTTCGTCAACGGACGACGCATCGGCAGCCCCGGATCCGTGCAGTACGATGCTCTGAAGACGGTTGTCAGCTACGAGAACGATATGGCGGAGGCAGGAAAGTAGCGGGGATCAGCGCGAGGCGGAACGAATCTCGTTGCGAAGACCGGTCCTTACTTCGGCACACTGACAGGCACGGGGATCCATGCTTGCTGGCCGCCCTCGCGATCCATGACAAGATGCGGAGTGACAAGGACCAGCACCTCCTCGGCGCCGGTCTCCTTGTTTTCGACGGAAAATTCCTTGCCCAGAATCGGGATCGACGAGAGCACCGGAATGCCATCCAGGCTGTGTATCAAGCTCTTATCTGCCAGTCCCGCAATTACCACGGATTCGCCATCATCGGCGCTGATCGTCCCTTTGATCTCCTGATTGGAGATCAAAGGGAGGCCATTGGCTTGGGTTGCGCCCAGCGAGCGGAGTTGCAACTCGTAATCCAGACTGATCAGCTTGCCGTGGACGTGCGGAGTCGTCTTCAGCACCAGGCCTAGATCCTCGTAATTGACCTGCGCCTGGGGCACGCTGGTGCCGATAAGGGCGGAGGCGGTCGAATATCCCAGCGCCGAGAGCAGAGAACTCTGCTGGTTGGTGGCGGCATACTGCGTGTTGACGATCGGGTAGCGCTCGCCCACCTTCATCGTTGCCGCCTTTCCATCGCCGGCGCGCAGCAGAACCTGATCCACCGTCCGCGAGGCCGATTTGGTATCGGAAAAATGCAAGGTCGTTGTCGGGATGGTGACGGCGCTCTCAATAATGCCTCCGCCGAAGGTGGCAAACGGCTGGCTCAGCACCGAAGTTGATGCGGACGAGGCCAGCAGCGCCTCGATGATGGAGAGGGCATTCACCGGTTGCCCCGCGGCCTGCAGCGCCTGGACCGCCTGCTGATAGGCGCTGCTGTTCAAAAGATTTCTGATCTCCGATCCGATGTTAAATACCGAAAACGAGTCCGGCACCGAAGTCCCCAGATCGCGCGTAAACGTGGTGGAGACCTGGAAGACCCTGATATCCAGCATCACCGTCGGCTGCAGTGAGTCCATCGCGTCCATGAACTTCACCACCGCGTCCATCGTCGGTTGCGGTGCGCGAATCACGATGAGCTGCTGCTCCTTATCGAAGGCGATGAAGCGCAGATCGAAGAGTACGCGCAGCCCCGTGGTCAGATCGGTCAGCTCCTGCGTGCTGCCGGCGCGGCTGACGGAAAAGGTGCGCAACACCATGCGCGTCAGCTCGCGGCGATTCTCTTCGGTATCGTTGGCCACCAGCACCCGGCGCTCGCCCATGGGAATGAAGAGCACTTTGCACAGATGGGCGACAATTCCCGAGCCCGTCACCCAGTCCACGTTGTCGAGCTTGAGGCGCGCATTGCGCTGCGTCACTCCCAGTTGCAGCTCTGCCTCAATGCCGAAGGCCCTTGTGAACTGCGGGATCAACTCCAGCGAGCCACCCTTGAGGTCGAAGGTCTTTGTGACCGGATCGGGACGCAGACGCATCTCTCCGCTCTCGATCGTGAGGTGCGAGCCGCCGGCCTCGTCGGGCTTGGGAAGAGCGTCACGCAGCCGTTGCAGCGCATATTCGTTGGTGGGCGTCGCTTGGGCTGCCTGTTGGAAGTCCTTGAGCGCGGCGGTGGCGTCGCCGCCGAGCATCGCCGCGTTTCCTTTGCGGAGGCTGTCGGAGGCTACCTCTTCCTTCAGCTTCTGCTCGGCCGACATATAAAGGCTCTCGCGCGGAGAGATCGCGCGCGCCGCCTGCAGCTCCTTCAGAGCCTCCTCGTACTTTTTCTTCCGCTCCAGCTTCAGCCCCTGCCGGTAGTGCTGATCGGCCGCCTTTTGATCGGACTTCGAGATGCCGCAGGAGGGAAGTACATGCACATGCGCCGAGCACGGCTGCGCCGCAGGCTCAGTCGCGGAGCTCTCCGTCTGCGCCAGCGCCATCGCGGGGATGACGAGCGCAACCATCAGCAGTGCAGTGCGTAACATGACTGGAATTCTACCGGATTCCGCTCATTGCTCCGAGCCGCACAGGCAATGGCAGCCAGGAATGCACATCTGCGGATTTCCCTCGGCCAATTCCGCCACCGAGAATATGCCGGTAGCGACCGCAATCACTGCGTGGCCGCACTCTCGCGCTGCCTCGACGTCGGCAGGGGTGTCGCCGATGAAGCAGATTCGCGCACGCTCGCCGAGCCTGCGCCGAGCCTCGCCGGCGCCCCAGCGGAAGATCTCCGCCCGCGTCTCATTGCGGTCGCTGAAGGAGCCGAAAGAAAAGTAGTCATGAATTCCGGCGGCGCGCAGCTTCGCCCATCCGATGCGCTCGATGTTGCCGCTGCTGACGCCGAGCAGCTTTCCCGATGCGCTGAGCTGCGCGAGCAGCTCCGGCACTGCCCGGCAGAGCTCCGGACGAAGCTCATGCTCGCGCGCCTCGACCTCCGCGCACATCTCCTCCATCGCAGTCGCCAGCACCGAGCGGGCATCGCTCTCGCAGATTCCGGCGCGCCGCAGCGCATTCAGCAGGATCAGGGGATCGGTGCTGCCCTGCACGGGGACGCCATCGAGGCCGACGTGGCGTCCGTAATTCCGGCGCATCGCGCTCATGAAGGCCTCATGATGCACGGCGTCGCGCGAGATCAGCAATGTGCCGTCGATATCGAAGAGATAGGCGTCGAAGGCGCGCCAGTCGAAGCCCTCGCCCCGCATCGCCGTCTCCTTTACGCCCTCAGCACCCGCGGACTTCATCGTTTCCCTCTTCGTCGAGCATGATGCGTTGGATGCTGATTGCGCGACCGGTGGTTTCGTCGCACTCGATCACCGCGGCGCACAGTCGCACGTCTTTTGTGGCAGGCTCAAAGCGCATCGGCAACCCGGTGAGGAAGCGTTGCACGATCTGTTCCTTCTGCACTCCGATCACGCTCTCGTAGGGTCCGGTCATGCCGACATCGCTCTGGTAGGCCGTCCCGCCCGGAAGCACGCGCGCATCAGCCGTGGGAACATGCGTATGCGTACCCAGAACGGCCGTCACCCGGCCATCCAGATACCAGCCCAGCGCAACCTTCTCCGAGGTCGCCTCAGCGTGGAAGTCGACGAGGATCACCCTGGCGGAGATCTTCTCCAGCAGACGGTCGGCCCCGCGGAAGGGATCGTCGATGCTGGTCATGAAGACGCGCCCCTGCAGATTGATGACGGCATAAGGTACGCCGCTGCGCGTCTTGCCCTCATAGACGCCTACTCCCGGAGTGCCTGCCGGATAATTCGCCGGACGCAGTACCCGCCGCGCCGGACTGTAAGGCTCTCCCTCGGCGGCGTTGAAGTAATCGGTCAGCTCGCGCTTATCCCAGACGTGGTTTCCCGTGGTCAGCACATCGATGCCGAGATCGAAAAACTCCTCGGCGAGGGCCGGCGTCAGGCCGAAGCCGCCGGCGGCGTTTTCCGCGTTCGCAATACATAGCTCCACGCCGTGCTCTTTCACCAGGCGCGGCAGATGCTCATGGACAATCGTCCGCCCCGGCCGTCCGAAGATGTCGCCAATAAAGAGAATCCGCAAAAACGCCCCCGTAACCCTTCATGCTAACACCGTCGCAGGCGGAGCCGATCCGGCGCGCTGCAAGCCTGCTTCGCGCTATCGCAGCGCCTCGATCACATCGACCGCGGCGGAGAACTTGCCCAGCGGCGCGCTCACCTGTACTCCCTGCACCATGTCGCGAGCCTGCACCAGCATCTCGCGAGCGATCAGCACGCCCTCGGCGCGGGCGTGCTCGCTGCTTGCTCCGGCCGCGGCCATGCGCGTCATGATCTCATCGGGAACGCTCACCCGTAGCTCATTGCGCATGAATTCGGCATTGCGCACGCTGGTCAGCGGCCAGATGCCGGCCAGCACCGGAATCCGGCAATGCTCGATGCGCCGCAGGAATGCCTCCAGCAGGGCCATATCGAAGACCGGCTGCGTCACCGCGAAGTGCGCTCCCGCCTCGCACTTGTACTCGAAGCGCCGCACCTCCTCGTCGATGTCGCTGATCCCCGGATTGGCGCCGACGCCGATGACGAACT
>Ga0326727_10010445_pt1 | contig 22103 bp, 15 predicted proteins | sample MB2enrmetagenome_FD_207643 | JGI IMG/M metagenome (GOLD analysis project Ga0326727, IMG submission 207643) | Lab enriched peat soil microbial communities from McLean, Ithaca, NY, United States - MB29MY | ecosystem: Environmental > Terrestrial > Soil > Wetlands > Peat | place: USA: New York...
GACGGCCAAGGCCCTGCCCGAAAAACCGCAGTTCGGCACCCTGAAGGGCAAAGTTATCATCCACGATCCCGATTGGTGGAAGCCCATGGCCGACGAAGAGGCGGATGCGTTCGTAGACGGCCGCTAATCCATGCGAGTCTTGCTCGATACCGTTACCTTTATTTGGGCCGTCAGTTCGCCGGAACGCCTCTCCCGCCGGGCGATCGCCGCCCTGCGCAGCGATGCGGCAGTGCGCGAACTCAGCTCCATTTCGATTTCGGAAATTGCCATCAAACAGGCGAGGGGCAAGCTCACGTTCGGCAAGGATGATCTCGTGGCGGGTCTTGCCGATCTACGCGTACGAGTCCTGCCTTACACAGCAGACCACGCGCTTTGCCTTTTCGATTTGCCGGTCCAGCACCCCGATCCTTTCGACCGCCAAATCATCGCCCAGGCCATTTGCGAAAATATCCCGATAGTGACTTGCGATGAGAAATTCAGCCTGTACAAAGAGGTCAAGGTCCTTTGGTAGCCAAACCGTCTTGCTCGTGTAAATCTGCGCATCGTAGCGCCCGCGTGAGACGGAGACATACGCCAGCCGCGAATTGACAAGCTGGTCGTGGGCCTGTTCGGTGTCCACGTGCAGGATTACCCAACTTTCCTCCTTTGTTTGATACAATAATGCGAGGTGAAGGGGAAGGGCCGGACTATGGTGAAACCGATTTCGGTAAGCGCGTTGCCGAACTTGCGAATCAAGGTCGTATTTTCGGATGGCACGGAAGGCTCCGTGGACCTGTCGGAGTTGGCGGGGAAGGGGGTCTTCAAGGCGTGGGAGGATGAGAAGTTCTTTGCCCAGGTCCACGTCGGCCCCGCCAGGCAGATCCGATGGAATGATGAGATCGAGCTGTGTCCCGATGCTATCTATCTGAAAGCGCGGCAGTCAAACCCCTTGAACAAGATTGATCCCCTCCCCTGACACCCTTGCAGGTTTGCGTTTTTGACTTCCTGAACAGCCAGCTTTGCTTGTGCTTTCACTTTCACGGAGCTCTGCTTTGTGCCCCCACGGCGATTTTGGCCACGAGTTCACGCAATTCCCCCTCCACGCGGGCCACCACGTCCTGCCAATTCCCCAGCGTGGATTGGCGAAAGAGGCGCGCCGTGGGATACCAGGGGCTGTCCTCACGGTCCAGCAGCCACCGCCAATCCGGCGACTTTTGCAGGAGAATCCAGACGGGTTTACTCATGGCCCCGGCCAGGTGGGCCACCGAGGTATCAATGGAAATCACCAGGCCGAGGTTGGCCACAATCGCTGCCGTATCGGCAAAGTCTTCCTGTTCGTCCTGGAGATCGATGATCTGCGCGCGGGATCCCAACTGCTTTACCTGGCCGGCCTGCGGCCCCATCTGGAGGGAGTAGAACGTCGTCCCGGCAAGGTTCGTCAAGGGCGCAAGCTGTTCCATGGGGATGGACCGCCAACGCTCATGCGGGAAGGTGGGGCTGCCTCCCCAAGCCAACCCGATGCGCAGTGAATTCCCCGCCATGCGTTGTCCCCATGCCGCCACCAAGGCGGGATCGGGATAAACGTAGGGGACTTCCGCCGGAATCGAGTTCAACTCCGTGCCCAGGGCCCACGGCAAACTCATCAGCGGGCACTGCCAGTCCACCTCCGGAAGAGCCTCGCCACGGCGGATGACCTCCTCCGCTCCCGGGGCATGCCTCAGCAGGCGATGCAAGCGCGTCTGGACTTCCAACACCACATTCCCTCCGCGTGCGGCGACGAGGGGGGCATAGCGCACGAATTGGAGCGTGTCACCCAAGCCTTGTTCGGCGTGCAGGAGAATTCGTGAACCATTCAGCGGCTCACCTTTCCAGAGGGGTTGCGAGAGCTTGCGGCGCTCGCGCAGGAAATGCGGGGTATTCCAGCGGTACTCGTGCTCGCTCCAGCCGAGGGAGAAATTCCCTTGGAGGAGATGAAGATAGCCAAGAAAGGTGCGGGCTTCGGGATTTTCGGGCGCCAATTCGCGAGCCCGCTCGAAGCACGCGGCGGCTTTCCCCACCTCGCCCTGGAGCAGATGCGTGATTCCCAAATGCAGGTGGGCATCCACCAGGCGCGGGTCAAGTCTTAAGACCAGCCGGTAGGACTCCGCGGCGGAAGCCAGCTCCCCCTGTCGCTCGAATAGATAGCCCAGACCGTAAACCGTATAGGCGGAGACCGGCGGGAGGGCCAGGGCGCGGCGATAAACTTCCACGGCGCCGCTATAATCTCCGGCGCTGGTCAGGGCATGCCCCAGCAGGTTATGGATTTCCTGCCGGTGGGGAGCCAGGGCCAGGGCGCGCCGGCAGGACTCCACCGCCTCGCGCAGTGCCCCCTGCTTGCATTGCAGCCTTCCCAGGCTGCCGTAAACGTCGGGGGAATCCGGATGCAACTCCAGGGCGCGCCGGTAAGACGCCGCGGCGGCCTCCCAATCCCCCAGCCATTCCAGTGTTGTACCGAGGCGCAGATGGACCCGCGCCGATTGCGGAAGAAGTTCCGCCAGGCGCTGGTAACAGCGGTGCGCGGCGGGGATTTGGCCCTGGGCAAGGTAGGCCCTGGCCAGGCTGTTCAGCGTGTCCGCATCATCATCGGCGGGGTTGAGGGCCAGAGCCTCCCCCATCCAGCGGACCGATTTCTGGTAATCGCCCGCTTGCTGGGCGAGCAGGCCGAGCAAGTGGAGCGCCGCCGCACATCGGGGGTTGGCCTTGAGACTGCGAAGATAGCAGTTCTCCGCGGGTCCCCGGCGCCCCGCCCGGTGGTACTTCAGACCTTTCTTAAGTAGCTTCCCGACTTGTGGGTCAAGAAGCCGTTGCTTGGGCACAGAATGACCTCACGCCAAACTCCATGTAGGGGCGGTTCGCGAACCGCCCCTACGATCCCCATATCCTCCGCCGGAGGCGATGGAGAATAAGGTGTAGTGCGAACCTGTCCTTCAGGTCCGCGGCCTGCTCGCGACGGGCAGGGGAAAGCCGCAGACCTCCACAACAGGTCGCGCTACGCTTGTCTGCGCCGCCGCGCTGCCGCGGTTACACGGATCGTGTTGTCGGCGCGGGCAAATCGAGCCCGGCCGCTGGAGCAGGCACGGCGCACACCCGTCAGGCGCAAGCAACCGCTTGCTTGGCGGGTCCGCACCGGCCCATCCCACTCCTCAATATCTCGTTTTTTGGGAAGAAACTTTAACCGGCCGCAGAAGTGCGGCAATTCGACAGCCCAAGCCGAAAAAAAGCTCGGCATCCTTTTAAGGTTTTAAAACGAGTGCCGATAGGGGTCATTGGACTGAGAAACGGTTCCGTCCGATGGCAAGAAGAACCACCGGCCCCTGGAAAGGCGCTGCGCATGGCCTCCGGTTCTGCAACCCAAGACGGAAACCCAAACCTGAGAGGAGATTTCTATGGGACTTAGCATTTTGAACAACATCCCTTCCTTGGAAGCGCAGAACCAGTTAGCGATTACCAACACGAATTTACAGAACACCCTTTTCCAATTGTCTTCAGGCTCCAAGATCAACTCCGGCGCGGATGATCCGGCCGGCTTGTCGATTGCGGACGGCTTGCAGGCCAACATTTCCGCTCTTACCCAATCGGCGCAGAACGTCACGGACGGCGTCGGCATGTTGCAGACCGCCGATGGCGCCCTGAGCCAGGTGACCACGCTGCTTAACCGCGCCGTAACCCTGGCGACGGAGGCGGGCAACGCGGGACTCACTTCCGATCAGCAAACCGCCCTGCAGAATGAATTCAAATCGATCACGGCCGAGATTAACCAAATCGGCTCGAATACGACGTACAACAACACGGCGGTGTTTTCGGGAAGCCAAATGTCCGTGTTCCTCAGTGACGGTTCGGGAGCGGACGCGCAGGACCCGAACATCTCCGTCAACATGCCCACGCTGTCTTCGTCCTCTCTCGGCTTGGCCAGCTATGCCACGGGGACGCTGGACCTGACCTCCAATCCCACGGCGGGCAATACCGTGAGCATCGGCAACCAGACTTATACGTTTGTCGCGGCAGGCCAAGCGAATGCGGCGGGCGATGTGGCGCTCGGCAACGGTGTGCAGGATACCTTGCAGAACTTGCAGGCAGCCGTCAACGGCGCCGCCGGAGCCGGAAACATTTACGGGGCCGGCACCGCCGTCAACCAGCAGGCCACCATCACTTCGGTGAACGGCGGTTCGGCGGTAGTGCAAGCGCTCAACGCGGGCACGGCGGGAAACTCCGTGACCCTGTCGACGAGCATAACCTCCAACGTGGGCGCGGGCGGCGGCACCACCCTGAGTGGGGGCGCTGATGCCACCTATGACACCGGAGCCCTGACTCTGACCAACCAACCCGGCCTTCCCACCACGGCCACGGGGTCGGTGACTATTTCCGCACAGCCGGACATTGCGACCTCGGCCACGGGAATCTTCGCGATCAGCACCAACCCCACCGCTGGAAGCAACTCTACCGTAACCATTGGCAGCCAGACATACACGTTTGTGGCGGCTGGTACCAACGGCAATAACGACGTGACCATTGGGTCCGGCGGAACAGCCCAGCAGAACCTTGACGCCACTTTGGGCAACTTGGTGGCGGTCATCAACGGCGGCGCTACCGCCGCCGAGAAGGGTGGCACGGGAACTGATACCGCCGCGGGAGTGGCGGTCGCGCAGCCCTATCTCGCCGGCAGCAACCAAGTGGTGCTCACGGCGACTACGCCCGGTGTAGGAGACAGCCTCACTACCGGTAATAGCGTTGCCTTCAGTTCATCCATCGCCGGCGCAGCGAACCCCGGGTCCGGGTCGGCTTTCCTGAGCGGGGGCGCGAACGCTGACACGGTGACCGTCGGAACCGGTGGCGCCGCGGTGACCTACACATTTGTCGCGGCGGGCCAGGCGGTGGACGCCGATCAAGTGGCGCTGGGAAGCAACGTAACAGCGACTTTGACCAATCTTCAGAACGCCATCAACGGCACCGGTACCGCCAGTGACACGACTTATGGTGCCGGAACGGCTGCCAACACGGCAGCCATGGTGACATCCGTCAGCGGCAACACGTTGAACCTGGAAGCGGCCTCGGGAGGCATTGCGGCTCCGGGGGCGGCTGGGAACACGATAGACCTTGGGTTCAGCAGCCCGGTGGGCGCCATCAGTACCAGTGGCTCGACCTTGACGGGGGGCGCCAACGCCGACACCTTGACCATCGGCGCGGTGACCTATACGTTTGTCGCAGCGGGCCAGGCCCAGGCCGGCAACAATGACGTGGCGCTGGGCGCCACCGTCCAGGCCACCTTGAACAACCTGAAGGCCGCCGTCAACAGCACCGCGGTCGCCAACGGCAGCGCCAGCACTTACGAACTCAAAAATGCGTCGATGCTGCAAGGCGCCAACGGGGCGCAAATTACCAGTGCTGCGAGTGGCGTGGCCAATGTGCAAGCCATGGTGGCGGGCGTTCTCGGTTCTCCCATTGCCATGAGCGCGACGGGCACCATCGCGAATGACCTGAGCGGCTTGAACGGCGGGGATCTCAGCGGAGGCGCGGCAGCCACTGCTTCTTCCGGCTACCTGGCCCTGAATGCCCTTCCCTCGGCTGGCAACACGGTGACCCTCGGCAATCAGACCTACACCTTCACCTCCGGCACGCCGGCGGCGGCCAACCAAGTCGAGCTCGGCGCCAGCATCAATGCCACGTTGAACAACTTGAAAGCGGCGGTCAACGGGCTTGCTGGTTCCGGGACTCTCTATGGAGCCGGTACGGTCCAAAACACCGAGGCACAGATCACCTCGGTGACCGGCAATCAGGCGCTGGTGACCGCCTCCACGGCGGGCGCGGCTGGAAACGCTCTGATCCTCAGCGGCAATCTCAGTGACGGCGCCGGCGGCGGGACAGTCGGCACGGTCAACTCCAAACTGAGCGGGGGTGGAGCCAGTGTGGATCTGAACAGTGCGAACGATGCGGAAACAGCGCTCACCACCATCGCGGCAGCCATCGCCAACGTCGCCGCGCAACGGGGCGCCATCGGATCGGGCATCAATCAGATGAACGCCGCGGTCAACGTCATGAACAACACCTCACAAAACCTCACTTCCTCGTTGAGCGGCATCCAGGACGCGAATATTGGACAGGTAGTGGCGAACATGTCCAAGTTCCAGGTTCTGGAACAGACCGGCATCGCCGCCCTGGCGCAAGCCAACTCCCAGGAGCAAGCCGTTCTGAAACTGCTCGGGTAATCGAAATTGGGGAATTCCTGACGGAGGGGACCATCCCGGTCCCCTCCGCACTCTCTTATTGAGTGAACGGCCATGAGCATCTCCCCAGCCCAATTGACGTTGCAAGTTGCCAGCGCTGCGAGCCCTGCAGCCTCGAAGCCTTCCGCTCCGGCTTCCCCTTCCCCGGTTCGCGCCGCTGCGAGCGCGGCAGAAACTCCCGTGGATTCCCCTCATTCTGCGCCGGCCGTCCCTTCCACCTCCCAACTGAGCACCGACTTGCGGATCGATGACCAACACCAGCTTTACTATGAGTTTGTCGATGAAAGTACCGGAAGCGTCGTGTTCGAGATACCACCTGCGGCACTGCGGGCGATTGGTGAGAGTCTCAACCTGCCCCTGAACGGGGATTCGAGCGCTCACGGCGTCGATGTAAAGTCGTAGGCCGCGCTTCTCCCGGCATCGCAATGGTCTGGGAAGGCGGGTCGGGAAAGCCGAAGGCTGGAAGCGGCACACTCCCTCCCCCCTCTCAAGAGAATCCCAAATCCGCCGATAATAATAATGGCTTGGGTTCTCGCGCCTGAACTATGGGCCACCGAGGTGATAGGGGGAAGGGGAATGAGCACCAATTCGATCACCAATTCACTGCTGTCCAGCTTGGGAGTTTCCCCCAACGAGTCGATCACCCAACTCCTGGGCGAGACCAACACCTCCACTTCCACGGCATCAAGCACTTCATCGGCAATCCAGGACGCCGTGAACGCCATCCTGAACTCCGCCACCAATACTGCCGGGAGCGGCATCGATGTGTCGTCGACGGTGGATGCGATTCTGCAGATCGATGCCCAACCTGAGATCAACTTGCAAAGTCAGGTCACGAGCCTTAATAGCCAGACGTCTGCGTTGCAAGGCATCCAAAGTGATTTGACGGCTTTTCAGACCAGCCTCCAAGCCCTCACCGACTTCAATGGAGATTTCGGGGCGTTGACGGTGAGCTCTTCGAACAATGATGAGGTCAGCGCCACGGCCGCGAATGGGACGGCCATAGGGTCACATACGGTTTCGGTCACCCATCTCGCCACCACTTCCGCCGATTACTCCCTTGCCCTGTCGTCGGCAACGGCCGCACTTCCCACCGGACAGTTTGCCCTTAAGATTGGAACGAATGCCGCGACGATCATCCCCGTGGACAGCACTGACAAAACCAACACCCTGAGCGGCCTGGCGACTTACATCAACAACAAGGATCTGGGCGTCACGGCCTCGGTGATCACGGACAACTCGGGCGCCCGCCTGGCGCTGGAAAGCCAAACCTCCGGCACGGGGGGGCAGATAACCCTCTCGAACGACTCCACGTCCGCGGATTATTCCGCTGACTTCACTTCGGGAACGGCAGCCCTCCCGATCGGGTCGTTCGAACTTCAGGTTGGCTCCAACACTCCCGTGACCATCCCTGTCACCGGCGCCAATGGCACTTACACGCTCAATGGTTTGGCGTCGTACATCAATCAACAAAACCTGGGGGTCTCAGCATCGGTGGTCACAGACTCCTCAGGCTCCCGTCTGGCGCTGATCCCCAAGAATTCCGGCGCCGCGGGAGTGTTAACCATTTCGAATGACACCACGGGGGGCGGCAATGGGATGGGATTTACCAGCGTATATAACCCGTCCAGCCCACCCTCGGGCAACGGCATGGGATTTACCCAAGCGGTGGGGGGGTCGGACGCCGCCCTGTCTGTGGACGGCATCCCCGTCGACAGCGCCACCAACACCGTCCAGGGGGCAATCCCAGGTGTGACGCTGACTTTGTCTGGCTTGACGAACTCCACTGGAACAGACAATCCGGTGACCCTCCAGATTTCCCCCAATTTGACCCCCATCGCCACTGACATCAATAATTTTGTCAGTAGCTGGAACACGTTAATCCAGGCGATTAATACGGGGATTCAATTCAACAGCAGCACGAGTACAGCGGGCACGTTGACCGGCGACACGTCGGTGGACCTGCTGCAACAACAGTTGCTTTCCGCCGTCAGTTACGGCATGCCGGGCAATAGTGGCATTGTCAATTTGCAATCGATGGGGATTCAAATGCAGGACGACGGGACGCTGTCAGTTGACAGTACGACGCTGAACGACGCACTGCAAAATAACTTCTCCGCGGTGCAGAACCTGTTCCAATCCACCGCGCCCGCGGGCGTGGGACAAACGCTGCAAATAGCTCTCACCTCCCTGACCAATTCCGTCGCCGGCCCCCTGGCCGTGGACATGAACGGCATCAGTGATGAGGTGACGGACCTCAACAGCCAGATCAGTGATTTCCAGTTGCAACTCCAGAACACGCAGACTCAGCTTTTGGCGGAATACAACACCATCAATACGACGCTCGAACAACTGCCGGAAACGCTGGCTTCGATTAACAGCCAGCTTGATGCTCTCAATCCCCAGAAATCCACCACATGAGGCCCCCGATGAGACACCCTGCCCAAGCTTATCGCCAGTTCTCCGTCCAAGGCGCCACCCCCCTGGGTTTGGTCGTGATGCTCTACGATGGCGCCATCGCCGCCCTGCAACGGGCGGTAGCCGCCATCGAGGCCCACGACATTCCGATGAAATGCACCCATCTGAATCGCGCTCAGGCCATCCTCGCGCAGCTCGAGGGTACCCTCAACTTTGAGGTGGGGGGCGAAGTGGCAAAAACCCTCAAGGCCTTATACGTGCATGCTCGCGCCCAGGCCCTGAAAGCCAGTATCGAGAACTCCCCGGAGATTCTCCGCACTCTGATTGAGAAGCTATCGACCGTTCGCGAAGCCTGGTACGAGGCGGATCACCAGCCGTCAGCATCGCCGTCAACCCCCGCCGGCGGAGGAACTATTCAGGAAGGCTTGTATGAGGCGCAACCTTCCCCACCAGAGCCCCACGGCGAAGGATCCCCTTATGCGCCATCGCCCACCCCGAAACCGGGCTCCTGGCGGATGTCGGCCTAAGGGAGGAAGCTCAACGGGCCTACGATGCTGGGAGGAGAGCCAGACTTTCCGCAAGGCCACGGCTTTTCAGAGAAAGCTGGGAGGAAGACAGAATGAATCCTGCTCTCACCTTTTCCCGCTTGCGCATCCCCGAACACCCCTCCGCCTCTTAGTCGGGCGCACATAGGATTTTTTTTGTTCCCCCCCGAAGAAACATTCAAGACGAATGTTATTCCGCCGATAAGAAGGGATGTCGGAATAGTGAATGGCTTTCCATCTGCCGCAAGGTGGGTTGGTGGCCACGGCATTCGCGCCGGGAAGTCGGAAGATGCCAGAGTGGGATGGCAAAACTCCAATCGCAGTCGAGAGCTGTGAGCTCACCGAGATGACTCGATCCCGCCCGGTCAAGGGCGGTTCGAATCGGAGGGAGAAATTCAGCAATGGGCGACATGGATGACATCGTTAGGGAATTCCTCGTCGAAAGTAATGAGAACCTCGATCAACTTGACCGGGACTTGGTGACTCTGGAAAAGGACCCCACCGCTCGGGAGGTTCTTGCCAGCATTTTCAGGACGATTCACACCATCAAGGGCACAACCGGTTTCTTGGGCTTCTCCCGCTTGGAGTCAGTGGCGCACGTCGGTGAGAACCTCCTGAGCAACCTGCGTGATGGCCGCCTCATGCTTAATGCCGAGATTACCTCGGGGCTTTTGGCCATGGTGGATGCAGTCCGCCAGATGCTTGTCAACATCGAAACCACGGGTCAGGAGGGGGAAAGTGATTACACTTCCCTCATCGAAACGTTGACCCGATTGCAAGGGGGTGACAAGAAGCAAATAGAGAAGCCTCCCCCCGCAGTCGCGGTCCCGCCCACTGCCGCGGAAACGCCGGACCGGTTGCAAGGGGGTAACAAGAAGAAAAAGAAGAAATCTACCCCGGCGGTGGCAATCCCGCCAACTCCTCCTGCCGCCCCACCTCCTCGCCCTGCCGACTTGTCGCTTTCTCCCCCGACCATTCCACCCGCTCTCCCGGCTGCCCCCCCGCCCTCCTCCCCCGATCCGATCGAAACAGAAGGAGGGCCGGAGGATCCCTCTGCAGCCGGGTTGCCCCTGGGGGAAATACTGGTGCAGGCCGGCCGGGCCAATCCTCAGGAAATCAACGAGGCGCTGAAGCTCCAACATGAGGGGGACGACCGCCGCCTGGGTGAAATCCTGGTGGAAAAAGGGGCGGCCAAGCCCGCCGCCGTGCAGGACGCTTTGCAGGTCCAGGCGGAAGCCCGCGGCCTAGCCCTTTCTGACAGCAACATTCGCGTCGATGTGAGCTTGCTGGATAAGTTGATGAACCTGGTGGGAGAACTCGTCCTGGCCCGCAATCAGATCCTGCAGTTTTCCTCGACGCAGCAGGATACGAGCTTCCTCAACACCTCCCAGCGCTTGAACCTTATCACCACCGAACTGCAGGAAGGCGTCATGAAGACGCGCATGCAGCCTATCGGCAACATCTGGAGCAAGTTCCCCCGCGTGGTGCGCGACCTCGCCACCTCTTGTGGCAAACAGGTGAACATTGAAATGGAGGGCAAGGAGACCGAACTCGACAAGACCATCATCGAGTCGATCAAAGATCCGCTTACCCACCTCGTTCGCAATGCCGTCGATCACGGCATCGAGATGCCGGAAAAGCGTCTGGCCTCGGGGAAATCCCCTGAGGGACACCTCCTCTTACGCGCCTTCCACGAGGGCGGGCAAGTCAATATTGAAATCTCCGACGATGGCGCAGGGATTGACCTGGAACGAGTCAAACAAAAGGCCCTGGAAAAGGGCTTGCTCGCCTCTGACCAGGCAGCCCGCCTTAGCGACCGGGAATTGCTGAACCTGCTATTCCTCCCCGGGTTCTCGACTGCTGAAAAGGTCACGAATGTTTCCGGCCGCGGCGTGGGCATGGACGTGGTGAAAACCAACATCGAGAAAATCGGGGGTACCGTCGATATTCAAAATCGTGTCGGCCAAGGAACCACCTTGAAGATCAAGATTCCCCTGACCCTGGCGATTATCCCCGCTCTCATCGTAACCAGCGCCGGCGACCGCTACGCGATTCCGCAGGTGAGTTTGTTGGAGCTCGTCCGCTTGGAAGGGGAGCAGGCTCGCAAAGGCATTGAGAAGATCCACGGCGCGGCGGTTTATCGCTTGCGCGGAAAACTGCTGCCCTTGGTGAACCTGAACCACGAACTGCGCGTGGAGGAAAGCGGGAATGGATCGGGCCAGGATGCCACGGATGGCTCCCCAACGGTTGTCGGAGCGGATTCTGAAGCGCACGCGTTGGACTTTGCTTCGGCGCGCAGTAAGCACCTGCTTTGGAAATCGAGATTGCGGGATTTCCTGGATGGCAATGGCACCCTGACCGTGGCGGATGCCAGCTCCTACAAGGACTGCGCCCTGGGCAAGTGGTTGTATTCCACCGGATTGCAGCAGTTTGGCAAGTTGCCGGAGATGCAGCAGTTGGAAAACCTGCACCAGCAGTTTCATGGGGCAGTTCGAGAAGTCATTTCCTTAAAGACTTCTGGCGACACAGCGCGCTCGGAGCGGGAGCTCACGCGGGTTGAATCTCTCTCGGCACAGGTTGTCTCCCTTTTGACCGGACTGGAACGCCAAACGGCAGAACAAAACGCCGTCAACATTGTGGTTTTGCAGGCGGATGACCGGCATTTTGGCTTGATCGTCGATGAAATCAACGACACCGAAGAAATCGTCGTCAAGCCCCTGGGCAAGCAACTCAAGGGCATTTCCACTTTCGCGGGGGCGACCATCATGGGAGATGGGCAGGTGGCCCTCATCCTCGATGTCCTGGGGTTGGCTCAACGGGCCAATGTGGTCTCCGAGGTTCGCGACCGGGGTGTGGGAGAGAAGGCCGCAGAAGCCGAGTCCGGGCACGACGATGGAGAATCGCTCCTGCTACTGGGAGGGCCTGATGATGGGCGGATGGCCATGCCGCTCTCCCTCGTGGCGCGCTTGGAAGAGTTCGCCCAGAGCGCTGTGGAAAAAGCGGAAGGACGGCACGTGGTTCAATATCGAGGCCAAATATTGCCTTTAATCCACCTGTCCTCTGCTATCACCGACCGCCGCCAGGAGCCCCGTAATTCCGGCCCGTCTGCGCCGGGAGCAGAAGACGAGAAGATCCACGTGGTGGTGTACACCGACCAAGGCCGAAGCGTTGGGCTTGTCGTGGACCGCATCCTCGACATCGCCCACGAGGCGGTCAAGATTCAGAAACGCACAGGCCGCCAGGGAACTTTGGGCTCCATGGTTGTCCAGGGCCGAGTCACGGAATTGCTCGACGTGAAAGGCATTATCACCACGGCTGACCCCAACTTCTTCAACGAAGCGGTGGCAGCCTGAAAGGGAAAAGGTGCGGGGCACTGGGGGCTACGGACTGGCTCAAACCCCAGAACCCAGCACCCGCCCCCAGACCCCAGGAGAGAGCTTATGGCAGCGAAAAAACAGTTTTCGACCTTTGTTGTTGATCAACTCCTCTTTGGAGTGGGAGTGGAGAAAGTGCAGGAGGTCATCCGCTACCAGGAAATGACCCGGGTGCCTTTGGCGCCAGCCGTCGTCAAAGGCCTCATCAATTTGCGCGGCCAGATTGTTACGGCCGTTGACCTGCGCCGCCGGCTGGGCCTGCGCGAACGCGCCGCCACCGATCTTCCCATGAACGTCGTGATCCGCCATGAGGACGGCGCCGTCAGCCTGCTCGTAGATGAGATCGGGGATGTCTTGGAAGTCGAAGAAGAGGCTTTTGAGCTGCCTCCCGGCACTCTCGCCGGAGAGGCGCGAGAGCTCATTCGCGGAGTTTACAAGCTGAAAGACACATTACTGATTGCTTTGGATACGGACAAGATGCTGAATCTGGTGACGTCTGCCGCAATAGGCGCTTAGCCAGGAAAACACACTAAATGGAGGATGAAATGAAGAAAGAATCGACTCTACAGAAGAAAAACGGAAGTTTCGATGAGTTGAGTGCCTTCGCGGCTGAAATGAAAGCCATGAGCGATGCACACAACGCCGGGGACATCGATGTGGTAATGCCCGAGGAGAAGTTTGAGGGCATCTACCGGACGATGGCCAAGGGTGTCAATGACATGGTCAACGGCCATATTACCGTGAAGAAGAAGGCGATGGCCTGCATTTCCGAGTTCAGCAAAGGCAACCTGGAGGCTGAACTGGAGAAGTTTCCGGGGAAGAAGGCCTTCATTAACGAGAATATTGAGCATCTGCGAGCGGCGGTCAAAGCGCTGGCCACGGATACTAACCTCCTCATCAAGGCTTCGCTCGAAGGCAAGCTCTCCACGCGCGCCGATGCCACGAAACACCAAGGCGAGTACCAAAGGATCGTTCAGGGCGTCAACGAGATGCTGGATGCCATCCTTCTGCCCATCGGCGAAGGCAACCGCATTCTGGCCCAGATCTCCAACGGCAAGATTGACGAACTGATCGCCCAAACCTACAAGGGCGATCACGAGAAGATGAAGCAGGCCGTGAACAACGTCGCCGTGGTCGTGCAAGGCTTGCAGAAGGAGTTGGGGCGGTTGACCGAGGCATCGCGTGACGGACTACTCTCGGAACGTGGCAAACCCGAGCAGTTCCAGGGCGCTTACGCGGGCATCGTGAAGGGCGTCAACGAAATGCTGGACGCCATTCTGCTGCCCATCGGCGAAGGCAACCGCATTCTGGCTCTGATTTCCAAGGGCAAGATCGACGAACTGATCGCCCAAACCTACAAAGGCGACCACGAAAAGATGAAGCAGGCCGTAAACAACGTCGCCGCCGCGCTGCAAAGCATGATGGGGGACGTCACCATGCTGGTGAATGCCTCGTTGGAAGGCAAGTTGGCGACCCGCGCCGATGCCACCAAGCATCAAGGTGAGTTCCGCAAGATCGTGCAGGGCGTCAACGCGACATTGGATGCGGTGGTCGGGCCGTTGACCGTGTCCGCCAAGTATGTGGACCAGATCTCCAAGGGAGACATCCCGGCCAAGATCACCGACACCTACAAGGGCGACTTCAACGAGATCAAGAACAACCTCAATGCCTGCATTGATGCCGTGAACGCGATGGCGGCGGATACCAATCTGCTCATCAAGGCGTCACTGGAAGGCAAGCTCTCTACCCGCGCTGATGCCTCCAAGCACCAGGGCGACTACCGCAAGATCGTCCAGGGCGTCAACGAGATGCTGGACGCGGTGATTGGACCGTTGACCGTGTCCGCCAAGTATGTGGACCAGATCTCCAAGGGGGACATCCCGGCGAAGATTACGGACACTTACAAGGGCGACTTCAATGAGGTCAAGAACAATCTGAACATGTGTATCGATGCCATCAACGCCCTGGTGGCCGAAGCCGGCACGTTGGTGAAGGCGTCCGGGGAAGGCAAGCTGGCCACCCGCGCCGACGCCTCCAAGCACCAGGGTGACTACCGCAAGCTCGTCGAGGGCATTAATGAGATGCTGGACGCCATCCTCCTGCCCATCGGCGAAGGCAACCGCATTCTGGCCCAGGTCTCCAACGGCAAGATTGATGAGCTGATCGCCCAAACCTACAAGGGCGATCACGAGAAGATGAAGCTAGCTGTGAACAACGTCGCCACGGTTCTGCAAGGCTTGCAGAAGGAGCTGGCGGGACTGACCGAGGCATCGCGGCAAGGACAACTCTCGGAACGCGGCAAACCCGACCACTTCCAGGGCGCTTACGCCGGCATCGTGAAGGGCGTCAACGAGATGCTGGATGCCATCCTCCTGCCCATCGGCGAAGGCAACCGCATTATGGCCCAGATCTCCAACGGCAAGATTGACGAACTGATCGCCCAAACCTACAAAGGCGACCACGAGAAAATGAAGCAGGCCGTGAACAACGTCGCCGTGGTCGTGCAAGGCTTGCAAAAGGAGTTGGGGCGGTTGACCGAGGCATCGCGGGACGGACTACTCTCGGAACGGGGAAAACCCGATCAGTTTCAGGGCGCTTACGCCGGCATCGTGAAGGGCGTCAACGAGATGCTGGATGCCATCCTGCTGCCCATCGGCGAAGGCAACCGCATTCTGGCCCTGATTTCCAATGGCAAGATCGACGAACTGATCGCCCAAACCTACAAAGGCGACCACGAGAAAATGAAGCAGGCCGTGAACAACGTCGCCGCATCGCTGCAAAGCATGACGGGGGACGTCAACCTGCTGGTGAAGGCCTCGACGGAAGGCCGGTTGGCAACCCGCGCCGATGCCGCCAAGCATCAAGGTGAGTTCCGCAAGATCGTGCAGGGCGTCAACGAGATCCTGGACCTGGTCATTGCACCTGTACAGGAAGCCGGCGGAGTGCTGCAAAAAGTTGCCGGTGGAGATCTGACGGCGCACGTCCAGGGCAACTACCAGGGCGACCATGCACGCATCAAGGACGACATCAACATCATGGCCGATAAACTTTCGGAGAGTATGGGACAGATTAGCCATAACGCCCAGACCCTGGCCAGTTCCTCCGAGGAGCTTTCCGCGGTCAGCGCGCAAATGAGTTCCAACGCGGAAGAGACTTCCAGTCAGGCCAACGTGGTCTCGGCGGCAAGCGAGCAAGTCTCGAAAAACATCCAGACCGTGGCCACCGCAACGGAAGAGATGAGTGCCAGCATCAAGGAGATCGCCAAGAGCGCTACGGAAGCGGCCAAAATCGCGACGGGCGCGGTACGCACGGCGGAAACCACCAACGCCACGGTCGGCAAGCTCGGCGAATCCAGCGCCGAAATCGGGCAAGTGATCAAGGTCATTACTTCCATCGCCCAACAGACGAACCTCCTGGCTTTAAACGCCACCATCGAGGCGGCACGGGCCGGAGAAGCCGGCAAAGGCTTTGCGGTGGTTGCCAACGAGGTGAAAGAACTGGCCAAAGAGACCGCCAAGGCCACCGAGGATATCAGCCGGAAGATCGAGGCGATCCAGGGAGATACCAAGGGAGCCGTGGAGGCCATTGGTCAGATTACCACCATCATCAACCAGCTGAACGACATCTCCAACACGATTGCCAGTGCGGTGGAGGAACAAACCGCCACCACCAACGAAATTACCCGCAATGTGGGTGAAGCCGCCAAGGGAAGCTCACAAATTGTCGAGAATATCGTGTCGGTGGCCACCGCCGCGAAGAGCACCACCGAAGGCGCCACCAACACCCAGACGGCCGCGCAGGAATTGGCCCGCATGGCAGCAGAACTCCAGCGCCTGGTGGGGCAATTCAAATTCGACGAGGGGGGAGGCGTAGCCGGCACCGGGGAAGTCCGTCCGGCAGCGAAACAGGTTCGCGAGGCACATTTGGCCAGCCGGGCCAAAACGCCACCGGGCGTTACCACTCGCCTCCAGTAAGGAAACAGCCTGGCCCTAATGGGCAGAGAGGGGTTCGGGAAGCTTGCCAAGAATCTCGAACCCCTCTTGGTTTGTGAGTGGTGCTTGAAATGATCAATCGCCTCCCGTGAGGAGATTAGAAGTGGCCTTCACCTTTTTCTTTCGCGATCAGCGCGTGCTGGACTCCATCGTGCAACACGTAGTACCCAGCGTCGCCGGGCGCAGCATCATTCGGGTATGGGACGCCGGTTGTGCCAGCGGCGAAGAGGCCTACTCCGTAGCAATGTTGTTATTTGAGAATATGTGGCCCTTTGCCTCCGACAATTTACACATCGATGCCACGGACATTGAGGAAAACAGTCAGTTTGCGAACACGATTGCGACGGGAATCTACTCGACCGATCTTTTGAAGGGCAGCCCTCATCAGGAGTTGCTGGCCAAGTATAGCGCCCCCGCGGCGCGCGCCGGCTATGTGGAGTTCGACGTCGCGCTGCGCAAATGCATTTTCTACCAGCGGCACGATCTGCTGTCACTCCGGCCCATTGGCAACAATTTCAGCCTGGTCGTGTGCAAGAACGTCCTGTTGCACTTTGCGTGCGAGCAGCGGGTGGAAGTCCTCAAAATGTTTTATGAGGCCCTCTCGCCCGGCGGTTATCTGGCGCTCGATGAACTCCAGGAACTCCCCGCCGAAGTGGCGCCGCTGTTTGTCCGGGTTCGGGCCGACGGCAAGTTATGCCGAAAGGCGGAGAGTGCGGAATGAGAATTACTCTCCTCCAAGGCAACCCGCAGAACTATTCCTGCAATGCCTACCTGGTGCGCGGGGACTCAAATGAGCAGGAGGATGTCAACACCCTGGTGGATGTGGGAATTGACGGATCGATCTGCGGCGAAATTGAAAACCTGTGCACCGGGATCGGGAAGAAAAAAGTGGCACAGGTAGTCTTGACGCATGGCCACTACGACCATGCCGCCGGCCTGGGCGTGGTCGCGGCGTGTTATCACCCGCAGGTATGCGCCTTTGCGCCGGGCAAGCATGTGGATTCCGTATTGGTTGACGGCCAAGTCCTCCGCCTGGGCGACCGGGACTTTGAGGTCCTGCATACTCCGGGACATTCGGAGGATTCGATTTGCTTGTACTGTGCCCGGGAACGAGCCCTCTTCGCGGGTGACACACCGCTCAATGTGAAGACACCCGGAGGTTCCTACCCCGGCGAACTCCTGGCCTCGTTGGAGAGAATCGCCAATCTCGATGTGGCGACAATTTATGCGGGGCATGCCAGTCCCATGACCGAGGGGGTCCCGGAACTCATCCGCAGGACGATCCGGAATGTCCGTCTAAGCACCCTCAGTTACAGCTACAGGGGCGGCGCCTCGAGATCCGGAATCGGGAGCCGGGCATGATTTAGTTTTGGTACATACTGCCAAAAGCGATCCAGTCTCAGGGATTTACAAGGTTATTCACGCTCCAAACCATACCAGCGAGCACGAGGTGACCTGAATCTGCGGCAAGACGTTTCCTCCCGGCAACCACTGCGGCCGCCTCCTCAGATTCGGTCTTTTTGTCAATCAATAAATCATTGGGTATAGCCTTATTATTTACTTGACATTCGGGATAGCCAGTGGGAGACTTGACGATATGCCAGTCCCGACTGGCGGAAAGGGCGCGGCCCTATTCAAGGGTCGGCGTAATCCATAGAACAGTAGGCAGTAGGCACAAGGCAGTAGGCAGCGTGCTGGCTCCTGACTTCTGACTCCTGAGTCCCGCACGTTGTCTGTCCGCTATCCACTGCCCTTGGGAGGTTTTCCATGTCACTTATCAAGAAACCCGAAATGACCGAAAAGAAAGTAGCCGCGAACGCGCGGAACCGAAAGCTCGCCCATGGTCCGGCGACGGACGAAGGCCGCGAGCGCATCCGCACCGCCCACCTCCGTCATGGCTTCTATTCGCAGGCGGAGGAGGCGGCGCTGCGCGCTCTCGGTGAAGACCCGGCCCAGTATCAGCAACTGTTGGAGGACCTCTGGGAGGAATGGAAGCCCGTCGGCGCCATGCAGGAGGGACTGGTGATCCGGCTGCGGCGGTGCATGTGGCTGACCAATCGCGCCGACCGCATGCTGGAAGGCTGCGCCGTGCAGCAGGCGCAGGAGATGAACCGCGGGCGGTTGGACCGGCTGCACGCCAAAATGATGCGGCTGAAGTTAACGGCGGAGAGTTTGGGGTTGTTCGTTCAAGCGGTCGCGCGCGAGCATTACGTCACCACTCCTGAAGACCTGGAGAAGATGAAAAACCTGCACCAGGAGGGGGTGGTGAAAGAAATGGGGGAAATGGCCCTCGCCCTCTTCTACCGGCTTCAGCCGCCGGGTGCGGGCGAGGACGGACTGGATCCCATGGAGAGCGCGCGCCGGATGGTGGACCAAGTCAAGGAGATCTTTGGTATCGGTTTGCACCCTCCCTACGCGCCGCCGTCGAATGCACCGCCGGGTTCCAGCCCGGTCGAGGATGATCCGCAGGATGCTGAGGCTCCCGAAGAAGAGATTGATCATCGATACCCCAGCATCACTGCGGCGGAATGGGAGGCGCGGGTGCGGCCGCGCCTACTTCTGGAAAATATCCTGAAGCGGCAGGTGGAGATTTGTGAGGAGCAGCACCAGGCTCTCCTTAAGGAGTCCGTGAAAGGCCCCTCGCCCTACGAGCGCGCCACGGAAATCGCTCCGACTCACCCCAACGCGCGGACCATGCGCAGAATGCAAGACTCCAACTTTCGGGAAGCCCGCCGGATTATCAACCTGCTGCTGAAGCTTAAACGCCATGAGTTGAAGATGAAAGCTTTAGGAGAGCGGGCTGAAAAACAGTCCCCAGTCTCTCGCGATATGTTACAAAACAAAGGGGTTATCCGTGGGGAGTCGAAACCTCTTAAATCTTTATCTCATTCAATCTAAAGGAATTAGCTAGAACATCGGGAGCCCGCGAGAAAAAACGCGGGGGGAAAAAATGCAGGATAGTCTGGCGATGTTATTGAAAACAAATGTAGAAAAAATGCCCGAAAAACGGTCTCTCGCGATGTTGATGAAATCAAATGAGTTAAAATCGCTCTCTGGCGATGTTGATGAAAAGAAATGCAGATATTCACGTGCGGTGGCGAGGGACGAGTGGCAAGAAACAAAGAAGGACTCGGGGAATTTGCAGTAAACCTTTCGCCCTTCATGGCCGAAGGGGAAATAGAGCGGATGACTCGTTAGCGCAGGGAGGTTTCGTGCGTGCACTCATAATTGACGACTCAAAAGCCATGCGGAGCATCCTGGGTAGAATGCTCCGCGGGATGGATTTTGAAATCGTTGAAGCAGCCAATGGCCGGGAAGCCCTGGACCGGCTCCAAGGCGTCGGAAAGGTCGACATCGCCCTCGTAGATTGGAACATGCCGGAGATGAATGGATACGATTTTGTTCGCGCCGTTCGCGCCGAGCACATCTATGACGGCGTGCTTTTGATGATGGTGACCACCGAGACCGAAATGGAAAACGTGGTTCGAGCCCTCGCGGCAGGGGCCAACGAGTACGTCATGAAGCCCTTCACCCAGGAGGTCATTCTGGAGAAGTTGCGAATCTTCGGGATGGCAGGTTCTTAATTTATGCCCAAAATCCGAATCCTGGTCGTCGATGACTCGGTGGTCGTTCGGCGCATGGTGAGTGATGCGCTGGCCTCTGATGCGCAACTTGAAGTTGCCGCTACGGCCGCTAACGGCAAGATTGCCCTCGCGAAGATTCCCCAAGTCAATCCGGATATCGTCATTCTTGATGTAGAAATGCCGGAACTGGATGGAATCGGCACGCTGGTGGGGATCCGCAAGTCGCTCCCCAAACTCCCCGTGATCATGTATAGCACCCTCACCCAACGCGGGGCGGAAGCCACCATTGAGGCCCTCTCCAAGGGTGCGACGGACTATGTCACCAAACCTTCCAACGTGGGAAGCGCCGCGCAGGGGCTGGAATGCATTCGTACGCAACTGATTCCGAAGATCAAAGCAATTTGCGGCCGTGTCTTGGGGTTACCCCTTCCCTCGCCTTTGCCCGCACCCGTTGCCCCCAAGACGCCCCAGACGCGCTTGCCGTTCCCTCGCCGTGAAGAGCGCATCGACATTGTTGCCATCGGTGTGTCCACGGGAGGGCCCAATGCCCTTGCCAGCCTCATTCCGTCGTTTCCGCGCGACCTGCCTGTTCCCGTGGTCATCGTTCAGCACATGCCTCCCGTATTTACCCGCCTCCTGGCGGAGCGCTTGGCTGCGAAATCGCAAATCGGCGTGGAGGAGGGTTACGCGGGAGCCATCCTGGAGCCTGGCTGCGCTTGGCTCGCTCCCGGCGATTATCACATGGTCGTGGCGGGTGACGGCCATGGGGTGATGCTTCGCACCCACCAGGGTCCGCCGGAAAACTCCTGCCGCCCGGCAGTGGACGTCCTGTTTCGCTCGGTGGCCGAGGTCTACAAATCTCACGCTCTGGCCGTAGAAATGACCGGCATGGGCCAGGATGGTCTGCGAGGTTGCGAACATATTCGTGAGTCGGGCGGGCAAATCCTGGCGCAGGATCAGGCGACGAGCGTGGTTTGGGGCATGCCCGGATTCGTGGCCAACGCCGGTCTGGCCGATAAAGTTCTGCCCCTGGATCAACTCGGCATGGAAATCCTCCGCCGCGTTCGAAACGGCCGGGAACCAACCCGGGAGTTCAAAGCCGCCGCCTGGATGGCGGAATCGAGTATTCCAAGATGACCCTCAGCCAACCGGAATTCAACTACATCCGCCGCCTTGTCCTCGAACAATCGGCGATTGTGTTGGAAGAGGACAAGGGGTATCTCGTCGAATCCCGCTTGTTGCCACTGGCCCGTCGCGAGGGGTTCGTATCGCTCGACCTCCTCGTGCAGAAATTGCAGGCCGAACCCTTTCACGGTTTGCATCGCCGGGCTGTGGAAGCCATGACCACGAACGAGACGTCGTTCTTTCGCGACTTCCATCCTTTCGAGGCCCTCAAGAAGTTCGTGCTGCCGGATCTCATTGCCCGGCGAGCGGCGGAAAAAGAAGTGAGCATCTGGTGTGCGGCCAGCTCGTCAGGGCAAGAACCTTACAGCCTCGCCATGCTGATACGCGAGAATTTTCCCCAGTTGGCAAGCTGGAAGGTTCGCATCCTGGCCACCGACCTCTCCACGGATATCCTCAATCGGGCGCGCGAGGGGCGCTACAGCCAACTGGAAGTGAACCGCGGCCTTCCCGCCAGCCTCCTCGTCAAGTACTTTCAAAAGCGCGGCTGCGATTGGTATCTGCGGGACGACATTCGCAACATGGTGGATTACCAGATCGTGAACCTGGCCAGCGCCTGGCCGTTCCTGCCGCCCATGGACATTGTGATGATGCGCAACGTGCTCATCTACTTTGGTGTCGAGACCAAGAGAGAGATCCTCGCCAAGATTCGCAGGGTCCTCAAGCCTGACGGCTATTTCTTCCTCGGCGGCGCGGAGACAACCTTCAGCATCGATGATTCTTTTGAACGCGTGCAGTTCGAACGCGCCACCTGTTATCGAGTTCGAAA
>Ga0326727_10010446_pt1 | contig 22102 bp, 22 predicted proteins | sample MB2enrmetagenome_FD_207643 | JGI IMG/M metagenome (GOLD analysis project Ga0326727, IMG submission 207643) | Lab enriched peat soil microbial communities from McLean, Ithaca, NY, United States - MB29MY | ecosystem: Environmental > Terrestrial > Soil > Wetlands > Peat | place: USA: New York...
CGCGAAGGCCTGGCCGTCAATGCCTGAAGACCCGGCTGGCTATGCCAAGAGAATGAATAGCCTTCCCAAGTACTTGGTTTCATCGACTCTGAAGAATGCTGAGTGGAACAACACGACGATCCTTACCGGGAACTTCGCAGACGAGGTGATGAGACTGAAACAGCAGCCTGGGCAGAACATTCTGGTATTCGGCAGTGGCCAGCTCGTTGTCAGTCTTTTGCGACTTCATATCCTCGACGAGCTCAGGCTCGTAGTTTCTCCCGTAGTATTGGGCGCCGGCGAGCATTTCTTCAAAGAGGGAGAGCCTCAAGGTCTGAAGCTCATCGACGCGAGGTCGTTCAGTTCGGGCGTCGTCGTTATGGCCTATCAATCTGCTGGATGCGATGGGAGGAGCTGAAAACGATCGACGCGCGTGCGATATTGCATTTCAGTCCACTGGGGCAGGGGTGTTATCTCTGACGAATCGCAGGGATGTCGCGGTCCGCAGGAGCATAAGGATCGTGCATGGAGGCTTATTATGAGATTCATGATGCTGATGATTCCAAAGGGGTATGAGAACGCGCAACCGGGCGCGATGCCCGACGCGAAGGCGGTTGAGGAGATGATCAAGTACAACGAGTCGCTGCGGAGAGAGGGGGTTCTACTCGCGCTCGACGGACTCCGTCCGCCATCCGAGGGCGCGCGGGTCTCCTTCGCGGGTGGCAAACCCAAAGTAATCGACGGTCCGTTTCCGGAAGCGAAGGAGGTGATTGGCGGCTTCTGGATAATTCAGGTCAGATCGAAGGAGGAGGCAATCGAGTGGGCGAAACGCTGCCCCTGCTCCAACAACGAGGTGATCGAGATCCGCCAGGTGCAGGAGATGACAGAGTTTCCGCCCGAAATTCAGGAAGCGGCGAAGAAGGCAGGATTCTAGGAGGCGCGGGTAGCAAACAGTAGCGCCACACCGGGAACCATGGAGAAAGCATGCGATTAAAGACGGTCTCTTCAGCCTGGACGCGGAAGCAGGAGAGACCTCGAAGCCCGGACGTATCCTGCGTGCATGAATGTTTTCATCCCCGACTTGGTGAAGTGATGCGGGGTGCAGGATCCGGCCGCTTTCTGATGCACAAGACTTCGAGGGGATCGCGTCCGGGTGGTTCGGCTTAGCGTGAGCGGGCCTATGCCCCCTTCTGAAACAACATCTTCTCACCGCGCAATCGAAGCAGTTTGGCGGATCGAGTCCGCGCGGATCATCGCTAGGCTTGCAAGGATGGTTCGGGACGTCGGCCTAGCCGAGGAGCTTGCCCAGGACGCATTCGTTGCAGCTCTCGAGCGGTGGCCCCAGTCAGGCATTCCGGACAATCCCGGGGCTTGGCTGATGACCACTGCAAGGCGGAAGGCGATCGACCTTATGCGCCGGAGCAGGAACCTCGCGCGGAAGCATGAAGAGGTCGGCCGTGGACTTGAAAGCCTCAAGGAGACACCGATGAGTGATTTCGACGCTGCCCTCAGAGGGGGTGACGACCTCTTGAGCCTTATCTTCATCGCCTGTCATCCGATCCTCTCCCAGGAGTCACGTGTCGCTCTCACACTGCGACTTGTCGGTGGCCTTGCGACCGAAGAGATTGCACGTGCGTTTCTCGTGCCCGAACCGACGATCGCACAGAGGATCGTCAGGGCAAAGCGAACGCTTACCGAGGCGCACGTGCCCTTCGAGCTTCCTGAAGGGCCGGAGCTTGCTTGGCGCCTGCCCTCGGTGCTCGAGGTTATCTACTTCATTTTCAACGAGGGATATACCGCCACCGCTGGCGAAGACTGGATGCGTCCCGCTTTGTGCGAGGACGCCCTCCGAATCGGCCGCATACTCGAAGGCCTATCCCCGAAGGATTCGGAAGTGCACGGCCTTGTCGCACTCATGGAGATTCAGGCCTCCCGAATGCGCGCGCGGGTGGGATCCCGCGGTGAACCGATTCTCCTTTTGAAGCAAGAGCGCTCCCTATGGGACCAGCTCCTCATCCACCGAGGTATCGCTGCCCTTGATAGGGCAAAGGCGCTTGGCGGCAGTCTCGGCCCCTATGCGCTTCAGGCCGCGATTGTAGCATGCCACGCGAGCGCACCCACGGCGGAGGAGACCGACTGGGTCCGTATTGCAGCGCTCTATGACGCCCTCGCCAAGATCACCCCTTCGCCGGTTGTGGAACTTAATCGGGCGGTCGCGGTGGCGATCGCCTATGGCCCCGAGGCGGGGCTTGAAGTGACCGGCCGGCTCATCGGAGAACCATCACTTGCGGGCTATCATCTTTTGCCAGCTGTGCGCGGAGATCTTCTTGCACGGCTCGGACGATTCGAGGAGGCGAAAGTCGAGCTCGAGCGCGCTGCGTCGCTCACGCGAAATGCACGCGAGCGGGAACTTCTCCTCGAACGCGCAACTGCGTGCGGTCGACGGGAGAGGCCGGCGAGATAGCTCCCCGGGGTTCTGAGGGCCTGACACGAAATTGCTCTTGGACTATTACATCAATCGAAGGCCGATTCTCGAAGGCAAGACTTTTGAAGAGATTCCGATCGATTGTTTTGGCTACAAGCGGTCACCTTTCGGCGCAATTCTCGCCTTAATCAATGGGATAAGCCCGCGTCCATGAGCAGACCGCCTAAGTCCTCAGGTACTCCCGGCACTGCCCTGAGGAACGTACACGCAAGCGGGATCTTCCTGGTAGGCATCCTCGAACTCCGCGTAGGCCCGCGACCGCGACCCGCCGCATACCGTGGCATACTCGCATGCCCCGCAGCGACCTTTGAGCTTGGACGGGTCCCGGAGACCCACGAGCATAGGGTTAGACGTATAGATTGATTTCAGGCTTTCATTCCTTATGTTTCCAAGCGGTAACGGCAGAAAGCCGCTGGGATAGACTTCGCCATCGTGCCCAATAAAGATGATCCCTCTGCCATCGCCAGTCCCGCTGAGCCTCACCGTGGGAGAGTTCTTCGGCTCCCCTTCCAGCTCCCGAAGCCTCTGGGCAAGAAGCGTGTACAGTTTTCCCTTGGGAACGCGTGGGTCCTTCTGCCGTTGGAGGGAAATTCGCCTGAAATGAGGGCCCTCGGAGGTTCGCACAGGAATTCCGTACTGCGTGGATTCGTAGAGAAACTGCGCCACTTCCTCGCACTCCCAGGGTTCGGGATTCTCGAGCGCCGAGCCCCGCCCCGTTCGAACAAGAAAAAACACCTCCCACGCAACTGCACCCCTCTCGCGAATAAGATGAAAAATGTCTGCGAGCTGGCTGAGATTGCTCTTCATGACGGTGGTGTTCACTTGGAGGCGCAAACCGCAGGAGGAAGCCGTCGTGATGGCCTCAAGAGTGGCCTGCCACGTGCCCGGGATATCCCGGATCTTGTCATGAACGGAAGCGGTTGCTCCGTCCAAACTCACGGAGATCACCTCCACACCGAGCGCTTTCATCTTCTCAAGCCGGTCTCGTCCCAGAAGCGGCGTGACGCTTGCGGCCACGGCCGTATAAATCCCCTTTTTGGCGGCATGCTCTATCAGATCGAACACGTCGGGTCGCATGAGGGGATCGCCTCCCGTGAACAGTAGCGCCGGGTAGGGCTTCGAAAAGTCAACGATCTGGTCGATCAGCTGCAGTCCCGTTGCTGCATCAAGCTCTCCGGGAAGTCCGCTTCGGATGGCGGTGGCCCTGCAATGCCGGCAGGAGAGGAGGCAGGACTTGGTAGTTTCCCAACAGACGAAGATGGGCTTTTCCTTGAAATCGATCTTCATGGTCCAAGGGGGTTGCATTCTGTCTTCCTTCTTTCGCTCGAAACTCTTGAACAAGAGCTGACCCAGGGAGTAAGATTTCACAGGGAACACTCTTTCATCAAGGGCATCTCTGACGATCCACAGAGCATTACGGGCGCAGGTCTCTCGAATCGTTTGAGAGGAGGTAAGCGCTCATGCCGGACCCTGCCACCCTGATCATCCTTATTTTCCTCGCTAGCACAACCGTCCTGGGGGGCTTGATCCTTCGACGGTCCTTTCACAGTTCCTCCCAGCCCGAAAGCGAAGAAGAGCTGCGCACCACCTTGTACAGCATTGGAGACGCCGTGATCTCTACGGATGAGCTCGGAGTCGTGAGGCATATGAACCCTATGGCAGAAAGGCTCACGGGGTGGAAGCAATCGGAGGCCAGGGGACGGAATCTTTCCGAGGTATTCCAGATCGTGAACGAGGACACCAGGGCGCTTATAGAGAGTCCCACGCGCCGCGTCCTGAAGGGTGGAGTCGTTGTGGGTCTGGCCAATCATACGCTCCTTATTGCCCGCGACGGGACCGAACGCCCCATCGCGGACAGTGGCGCCCCCATCCGTGGCACCGACGGCTCCCTCAAGGGCGTCGTACTCGTGTTTCGCGACCAGACCGCAGAGCGCGCGGTCGCCCGAGCGCTGGAGGAAAGCGAGGAGCGGTATCGCTCCCTCGTCCAGAACCTCGAGATGGGGATCCTGATGGCTGATCCCTGGGAAGGAATTACGTTCGCCAACCCGGCGGCAGAGAGAATTTTCGGAGTGCACAAAGGCGGGCTTGTGGGCCGCAACTTGAAAGAGTTCATGAGCGATGAAGAGTACGCCACGGTGCTGGGACAGACGGCTCGGCGCAAGGCAGGGAAAAAAGACTCGTACGAAATCGGCATACGGAGAACGGACGGAGAGCTGCGGCGCTTTCAGGTGACGGCGGTCCCGCAGACGGACGAATCGGGAAACTTCGTGGGCACCTTCGGCACCATGCTGGACATCACGGAGAGCACCTTTCTGAGACAACGCCTCGAAGAGGAGAGGACGCTGCTCGTCACTCTGATGGAAAACATCCCGGACTACATCTATTTTAAGGACCTCCAGAGCCGTTTCGTTTTGACCAACAAGGCGCACACGAAGCTTCTGGGGCGCCGCAGCCCGCAGGAGGTTCTCGGTACGACGGACTTCGACTTCTTCTCCCGCGAGCACGCGCTGAATGGCTACGCCGACGAGCAGCGCATCATCCGCACAGGAGAGCCTGTCATCGACAAGGTGGAGAAGCTGGCCAGGCCGGGGCAGCCGGATACGTGGGTGTCCACGACCAAGATGCCGCTACGGGATAGGGTTGGCAATCTCATCGGTACGTTCGGCGTGTCGCGCGACATCACGGAACGCAGATGCGTGGAGGAAGCCCTCGAACAGAGCGAGGAGCATTTTCGCAACATTTTTACCAACGCCCCGTTCGGGGTCTTTCAATCGACGATCGACGGAAAGCTGTTGCGGGCCAACCCGGCAATGGCCAAGATCTTCGGTTACACATCTGCCGAAGAGCTGATCGAGATAGTGAACAGAACCGGCCTCGCCGAGGTCACCTACGAAAATCCCCAGGCCCGGGCCCGCGTCCTTTGCCAGGTTGTTGCTGCCAAAGGTGCCTGGGTCCAGTTCAGCGACCGCTACCGCAAGAAGGACGGCCGGGTGGGCGACGCTAATCTCAGCATACGAACCTACAGCAGCGCTGGCGTCGCGGGCACTCAGCTGGAGGGGTTCGTAGAGGATACCACCGACCGCGATCGCGCGGAGCAAGAGCAGAAGAGGCTCCAGGACCAGCTTCAGCAGTCGCAGAAAATGGAGGCAGTCGGGAGGCTTGCGGGGGGAATTGCCCACGATTTCAACAACATCCTCACGGTGATAAACGGCTTCTCGGAGATGGCCCTGGAGCGAACGACCATTGGAGCGGACCTCCAAAACGATCTCCACGAGATCAAGCGCGCAACGCGGCGCGCTGCCACCCTCACCTCGCAGCTCCTGGCTTTCAGCCGCAAACAGATGCTTCAGCCGCGCGTGTTGGACCTCGGCGAGTTGGTTGCCGGGATGGAAGAGATGCTTAGGCGCCTTCTCGGAGAGGACGTTTATGTGGACCTCCATCGCTCGGAGGACTTGTGGAGCGTGCTTGCGGACCAAGGGAGGATCGAGCAGGTCGTGATGAACCTCTGCGTGAACGCGCGGGACGCCATGCCGGAGGGCGGCGTCCTTACGATTGAAGCCTCCAATGTCGTGCTCAATGAAAACTACTCCGCCGACCACATCGCAGTGCAAAAAGGGGACTACGTCCTCCTCACCGTGAGCGACACCGGGTCGGGAATGGCCCCAGAGGTACAGAGCCGGCTGTTCGAGCCTTTCTTCACGACCAAGGAAATGGGCAAAGGGACAGGCCTGGGACTTTCCACTGTGTACGGGATCGTCAAACAGAGTGAAGGATACGTGTTCTGTCACAGCGAAGTCGGCAAAGGCACGACATTCAAGATCTACCTCCCGCGCGCGAGCGGAAAGCCCCAAAACCTGCGCCCCGGACCCGAGACGGCAACTAAGCCCGTTCGAGGGACTGAGGTGATCATGCTCGTAGAGGATGACGAAACCGTCCGTCGGCTCGCCGCTGCCATCCTCGAGTCGGGCGGGTATTCGGTTATTCCGGCCGGCAACGGGGAGGAAGCCCTAGAGAACCTCAGTGTTCTGCGCAAGCCGGTGGACCTTCTCGTAACGGACGTCGTCATGCCCGGGATGGACGGCGCCGAAGTGGCGCGTAGGGTTAGAAAACAGTGCCCGTTCGTCGGAGTGCTGTACATTTCGGGCTACACACAGGATGCCATCGTGCATGACGGGGTCCTCGACCCGGGGGTAGAGTTCATCCAGAAGCCGTTTGATGGGACCGCTCTTCTCAACAAGGTCCGGGCCATCATAGACAGTCCCAAACGCCCGCCGGGAGTCGGCATGAAATGAACCGGATATCTGGCTCAAATGTGCACTGCGCGAGCCCCGCCGCCGCACAGGCCGATGGATATGCCGATAAAATGCCCGCCTAGCTCTAGATGATCAAAGAGATGATCCTGAAACTCGGATTAAATCGCGACAGATGAACTGGGCGGCTCATGAGGGGGAGACAAGCACCCCCAGTTTGAGCAGCCCGTCGTAAACGAACTGCACGGAAAGCCCGGTGAGGATGATCCCCATGATCCTCTCGATCACGGAGACTCCCGTCTTTCCCAGCACGCGAAGGAAAAAAGAGCTAAGGTGCATGGTCACCCCGGCCAGAAAAAGCGCAAGAACCACGCTCGCGACCAAGACCGGCAGGATGAACACCGGGGACTTGTCTTCACTTACGTACAGGAGGATCGTCGTGATGGTGCCAGGCCCGGCCAGCATGGGAATCGCCAGCGGGAATATCGAGACGTCTTCCCTTTCTTCACCGTGCTCCTCCCCCGTGGTCTTGGTCCTCCCTTGCCGTCCCAGTAGCAGATCAATGGACACGATGAACAGAAGAATCCCCCCTGCAATGAAAAAAGACCCGGGTTGGATGCCAAGGAACCGAAGGATTGCGTTTCCTGTGAAGATGAACAGGCACAGTACGGCAAAAGCGATCAGAACCGCCTTTCGGATAGTGAGGCGCCGTTTGCGCGCCGGAAAGTCCCCGGTCAGCGCAATGAAGACGGGGACCACTCCGAATGGGTCTACGACAATGAAAACGGCGAGGAATATCGAGACGATTTGGCCCGCTACCGACATTCCCTGGACTGTAGCACGGTGAGGGCGGCACGGCAAAGATTTTGCTTGAACATGCTGAAAATCGCGTGGATAAATATCAATCCCAAACTCTCCTAGGATGTACGGAAATGCTGAAGAACGTCCGCCTTGATGTGAAGCTCGTCCTCACGGGGATCATTTTCCTCGCCGTGCCGCTCGTGATCGTCTCTTTCATCGCGGTAACCGAGGCTGCTTCCGTTTTGCATGTGTTGAGCTACGAGCAGCTGACCGCACGGACCGCCGAGATCGCGCGTTTCATCGACAGGATGTACAGCGAAAAGACCAAGGTTGTTCTGGATGTTTCCTTCGATCGGGACGTCATTGCCGCCGCGGCAGCCGTCCAGGAAAAAGGGGCCGCGAAAGCGGTTGACGCCATCCGGTAGGCAACACAAATGCTTGCCCCTTTCCGCAGAGACAAAGATCTCGGCAGCATGTACGAAGCCGTCAGCATTGCAGGCCTGGACGGGATCGTATTCGCCAGCTCCGACCCCGCCAGGCCCGGGACGAACCTCGCGGATCGGGCATATATCCAGAAGGCGCTCGCGGGAGAGAAGAACGTAGGTGCTGCGGTCATCAGCAAAGTCTGGGGAAACCCCGTGACGCCCATTGCCGCCTCGGTCAGGTCCGACAAGCTGATCCTGAGCATCAACTTTCTCGACGAGCTGGTCACGGGAGAGCGCGTTGGCAGCCACGGATATGTCTTTGTGTCCGACAAGGCAGACCTCGTCATCGCTGATCCGAAAAAGGAGAAAATCCTTGAGCAGAAGCTGCTTGAGACGCCAGGACGTGAGGAGCTCGGAATAAAGATGGCGGCAGGAGAGAACGGAAAAGCCTCTTTCATGTACCAGCGCGTACCGTTCACGGCAAGGTTCGCGACTGTTCAATCAACCGGATGGAAAGTGGCGTAGGTCATCCCTGATTCAGAGTTCTACGCGGCTGCGCGTCGCGTCCAGAACCTCGTGTCGATTGTCGGAGGTACAGCGCATGATCGGGGAGCTGTCGGGCAGCATGTCGCGCCAGGTCGGGGCCATTCGGGAGCTCGCCAGGCGCTGGAGAAGATCAACCAGATGAGCGCAGGCATCTCGGCGGCCACCGAGGAGCAGACCGCCAACTCGCGCCAGGTATCCAAGGCGGTGGAGCACGTCAACGAGCTGACGCAGACCGCTGCCTCCTCGGCGGAGGAGATGTCGGATGCCACCGAGGAGCTTTCGCGCACGGCCCAAGAGCTGCAGCGGCTGGTAGGGCAGTTCAAAACCGCGACAAGCGGCATAGAAGGCGCTCCCCTTCAGCCGCGGCTGCGCGAGCCGTAGCAGATTGCAGGCAGCGCGGAAACGCTCTAGAAATCCTTGTAGACGACCTGACCGCCGACAACGGTCGCACTCACGACCGTGCCGAGAATATCCTGCAAGGGAACTTCAAAAATGTCTCTGTCCACAATTGTGAGATCGGCAAGCTTCCCTGGGACCACTGAGCCAAGCAACGCTTCCTGCCCGGCCGCGTACGCCGCCCCCAGAGTGTAGCCATGAACGGCCTGTTCTACGGACAGCCGCTGGGAAGGCCGCCAGCCTTCGGGGCCGGGGCTCCCATCCCGCCTGCGTCGGGTGACAGCGGCGTGAATACCAAGAATCGGTTCGGGTACCTCCACGGGACAATCTGATCCGAAGGCGAGCCGGGCGCCGCTGTCCAGCAAGGACTTCCACGCGTACGCTGTTTCGCATCGTTCTCCCCAATAGCGCTCCGCGATCAGCATGTCCGAAGTGGCATGGAGGGGCTGCATAGAGGCTATGATGGAAAGCTGGGCAAAACGACAGACGTCATCCGGGTGGAGGAGTTGCGCATGCTCGACTCTGTTCCTCATGGCTCGCTTCGCAGGCAGGGATGATCGGGCGCGTTCATACGCGTTCAAAACGACATGGCATGCGGCATCCCCGATGGCATGCACGGCGCATGCAAGTCCGGCCTGATTGGCGCGGAGGACTTCCCCGAACAGCTCATCTTCGCTGACGACCGGGATTCCGGTCGACCACGTGCCCTCATAGGGCGCAAGCATCCAGGCTGTCTGAGATCCCAAGGCGCCATCAGCAAACATTTTGACCGGGCCCACCCTCAGCATATCGTCTCCGAAACCCGACCTGAGGCCGAGCTCGATTGCTTGCCCCAGCGCCTCGTGGGGGATTCCCTTGACCACGCGAAGCGAAAGCTGGCCCGCCCCGTCCAGCTCCTGAAACGCCTCGAAGGCGAGCGTCGCGTCGAAGTCATGGATTCCGGTGAGGCCGCGGCGATGGGCTTCCGCCTGCGCCCGGCGCATCATTTGCGCAAGCTCCCCCGCGGAAGGCCGAGGGACAATGGCGTGCACGAGCCGCATTGCCTTGTCCAGCAGGACCCCTGAGGGCATTCCGTCTCCGCCGTGCACGATCTTGCCACCCTGCGGGTCCGTGGTGTCCAGTCCGATCCCTGCTTTCTCCAGGGCCATGGAGTTGACCCAGAGCGCGTGCCCGTTTTTCGCCTCCAGCATAACGGGGTTACCAGGAGCTGCCCGATCAAGGGAAAACTTGTCAGGAAAAGCGCCACTGCCCCATACATTGTGGTTCCACCCCGAGCCGATGATCCACGCCCCCGGCTTCGCCTCGCCGGCACTGGCTCTTACCCTCCCTAGCGCCTCCGCGAGAGTCGCCGTTTCGACATCTACGCCATGCAGGGATTGGGCGTACCACATGAAGTGCAGATGACTGTCCGTCAGACCTGGGAGAACGCACCGACCCCCAAGGTCCATCTCCTGTACGCCTTCAGCACCGACAAGAGCGACACGCGCGCCCGCCTCCTCCCCCACGTACAGGAAATGTCCATCACGGATTGCCACGGCGGAGGCCAGTGGCGCGCGCGGCTCCATGGTGTGGACTACGCCGTTGAAAAGAAGAAGGGTATGTTTCACGGCTTCTGGCGCTTGGCCTTACCACCTGTGCTCACAGAATTGGGACTTGTGGTATGGCTTGTCGCCGATCTGACAACGTTGTTCTTCATGGTGTCCTCTTCCACCCGGGAAACCCGGCGGCCCGGTATCCCCACCTGACGCCGTTCCTGAGATAGGTCGGTTCCCCGTTTCTCGTAGCCTTCGAGCACCGCCTTGCTGACGGTGTGAACGGTCTTCATCTTTTTCTTTGCTGGGAGAAGATGGAATATCCCGAAAGGCAAAAGCCTTCCTTGAAACCCTTGAATCCCGCAGTGAAGTCTGGCATCGTCAAGGAACCCTGCGGGCTTCCCGTCCACGGCGAACTTCAAGTCGCTCGCCATGAAGCTCCAGCTCCGCCGGGGTGTAGGGAAACCTGATGAACTCCCGCGTTTGCTTCTTGACGACGCTTTCCACAGTGATTGCCATGGGTTCGTTCTCTTTTCGCGGTTGGGCTTGATGGCAACAGTAAGGCCGGCGGATGGCCCTGTCAAGGCGGCGGAAAGTATCGTACTATTCGAGCAAATGGAGATCGTTGACCGTGAGTCAACAAAGCAGTTGAAAAGAAAGTCCTCGGTAAGACGGCCCCGGACTCTCCCCGACAGGTTGAGTCTTCTCCGTCCCGGCGCATTCTTCTGGACCTTCGCCGGGGGAGCCCTCATGCTCGCCGTGCTCCTCAGCCTGGCCGTCGATCTTCTCGTCCTTGGAGTCCTACGCCCGGCATTCCTCCTGAGCTGGCTGCTAGTGGCAGCCCTTTGGTCGGCAGGCGTTTCCTTCGTGGCCGAGCGCGTTCTCGCCTCGGCACGGGAGCGTCAGAAAAGCCTAGAGCACTTCGCGACCGTGGACGAGCTGACCGGAGCTCCCAACCGACGCATATTCGCCTCGCGTCTGCAGAGCGAAGTGGACAGGTGCAGTCGCCAGGCAAGCACTCTGTCAGGCGCCCTGTGTGTCGTGTTCATCGACATCGATTTCTTTAAGAGGATCAATGATGATTACGGCCACCAGGTCGGCGACCGTGTGTTGAAGGAGATTTATGCTCGCCTGGAGGAGAACCTCCGCCTTTATGACTTCATCGGACGCATGGGCGGAGATGAGTTCGTCATGGCCCTCCCAGGGACCGACGCGCAAACCGCGTACGGCGTTGCGGAGCGTCTGAGGGAATCGGTGCAGCGAGATTTCGTGAAGGACCTGCCGCAGGTTACCATCAGCCTGGGCGTCGCGGACCTGGCACAGGGCATGGGGGCTGACCAGCTCGTGCGCAACGCCGACATGGCCTTGTATTCCGCCAAGAATAAAGGGAGAAACAGAACCGAGATCTACCGTTCTCAAACCGTGTCCGAGCACTGACTGCGACGCGCACACGCCTCGTCCGCAGGCATGGTGCGCTACTTCCCCGGCTTCAAGACGAGCGGCACGGAAGTGCCGGCGAGGTTCGGATTGGCTCGGGCGTAGTCCGCCGCGGCGAGCCCGGCATCCGATTTCAGGTTCCGATCCGCCCGTGCCACCAGAAGAGCTGAGATGACCTCGGGATTCATAGTGAACTGGGCCGCATACATAAGGGCGGTCTTTCCCCCGGGGCCGCGTTCGTTCACCCGGGCGCCGCCGTCAACGAGGGTCGGGACCATGTGCCGCTCGCCGTTCAGCATGGCAGCCAGCATGAGGGGCGTCATGCCGTCGGAGTTACGGGCGTTCGGCTCCGCCCCATGAGAAAGAAGCACTTGGGCAACCCGGGGGTTCGAATTGTACGCAGCAGCAGCCATGAGAGGCGTCTCTCCTTCCTGTGACGGGGCATTCACCTTTGCTCCGGCTGCAAGGAGGACCGACACGACTTGCTCGCGCACGTTCGACCGGGCAGCAAGGAAAAGGGCGGTTTGGCCCTTGTTATCCGCCTCGTTCACCCGGGCGCCCGCGGCGAGCAGGGTGGAGACGACATCCGGATCCATGGTGAGCAACGCAGCGTGCATGAGCGGCGTCCACCCTTTCCCATCCCTCTGATTGGCGTCCGCTCCCGCGGTAAGGGCGACGCGCACCTCGGCAGGCGTTCCGTGCTCTGCAGCGCTGAAGATGTCATCAGCAAAGACGACCGGTATCGGGAGCAGCAGGACCAGTATCACTAGCGCCTTTTTCATTGCCCCTCCACACCGTGAGCGCCACGGTCCATTCCTCAGAGCCACCCAAAAAAGTATACCTCATCCCGACCTGCACGGCCATGTCGGCAACGTTGCGCGCCCACCGCGCTCCGCCAGGCACCCGCCGCGCTCTACGCTTGTTTGATTATATTAGGACCGATGAGAGCCCAGGACCAGCTCCTGGGGAGCCGCACCCGAGTGACTCCCCGCTACGCCGTACTTCCCCTGGAGGGCATCCCCTTCTCCCGGCTGCCAGAGTGGCCTCAGGCACAGGTACGCGTACTCGCCGGACCGGCGTTAGGCGCCGGATTTGCCGAGTACATGCTGGAGCTGCCGGTCGGCGGCTCGGGAGCCCATGCCGCAGACGGACGGATCGAGTTTTTTTTCTACCTCCTTTCCGGCAGTCTGAGCGTGAAGATCGCAGGCCATGATTATCTCCTGCGCAAAGGCGGATATGCCTTCGCCTCTTCGAAGAGCAGCTTCCTCGCCGAAGCAAAAGAGCCGGCGAGCCTTCTGCTCCTTCGCAAACGATATGAGGAGGCCGCAGGTGTCGCCCCGCCGGGCGAAAGCCTAGTGGGAAACCAGGCCGATGTCTCCTCCTCTGTCTACTACGGTGACAGCGGCGCGCGTCTTCAGGAGCTGCTCCCTAACGACCTTTCGTTCGACCTCGCGATGAACATCTTCACTTTCGACTCCGGCCACAGCCTCCCGGTGACGGAGACGCACGTGATGGAACACGGCTTGTACATGCTTGAGGGTAAAGGTGTGTATTTCTTGGGCGATTCGTGGATGGAGGTAGAAGCTACTGATTTCATATGGATGGGCCCTTTCTGTCCGCAGAGCTATTACGCCACGGGTCCGCAGGCTTCTCGCTATATCTACTACAAGAACGTCAACCGAGAGATTCCATTATGAAGGGGACCCCCATGGAAAAGATCTACCGTGACGCTGACGTAGACCTCGGCATCTTGAAAAACAAGACCGTTGCCGTGATCGGCTACGGCATCCAGGGGAAAGTACAAGCTGCAAACGCCAGGGACAGCGGATGCACCGTGATTATCGGCACACGGCCGCCCGAGCAGAGCGGCTCCCGCAACCAGGCTCAAGCTGATGGGTTTGCCGCCATGAGCATTGCCGAGGCAACGCAAAGGGCCGATATCCTGCTCATCGAGCTTGCTGACCCCGCCCAACCCACGGTATACGCCGCTGATATCCGCCCGCATCTGCGCAAGGGCCAGACCCTGTGCTTCTGTCACGGGTTCAACGTTCTCTACGGCGCCATCCGCCCGCCGAGCGATGTAAACGTAGTGCTTTTCGTTCCCAACGCCCCCGGCGCCTTTGTGCGGGAAAAGTACCAGAAGGGCGAAGGAGTCTACGGATGCGTCAGCGTGGAGCATGACGCTACAGGGGACGCGCGGCAGATCGTGCTGGCAGTCGCTAAGGCCGTGGGGTCCACGCGAGCGGGTGTCGTAGAGCTTTCCTTCCAGCATGAGACCGAGGGAGACAATTTCGAGGAGCAGATCCTCTATGGCGGGGCTATCCAGCTCATGAGGCTGTGCTTCCAGATCATGGTGGAAAAGGGGTACGCCCCAAGCTTCGCATACGCGAAGGCGGTACGCTCCCTCCGCAGCGTCATGGACGTTATGGACGAAAACGGCATAGAAAACTACCTGACCACCCGCAGTAGCCGCACGTGCGAGTTTGCGGTCAGAACCCGGGGTCCGCGGGTCATCGACGAAGACGCCGTGCGCCAAATCTTCGATGAGACGGAAAAAGGCATCTTTGCCCGGGACTGGATGCAGGAATGGGCGCTGGGGATGCCGCAGCTACACCGGCTACGCAGGACCGCTGCGGAAAGCGAGATGGAGCGCACCGGGACCCAATGGCGCAAGGACTTCGGGAAATGAGGGATGGCAAGGGTCTCACCACGCCTGCTGCCGCAGTGGATGGCCGGCGGCTTGCCCGGGACATCGAGGCGATTGCCGCCTTTTCGGAGTCGGAGCCGACCATGGGTTATAGCCGGCCCACCTTCTCTCCTTCTTGGAGGAAAGCGCGTGACTACGTGATCCATGAAGCCGAGGCGGCCGGCTGCGTCACTCGCGTGGACGCCTCCGGCAACGTGCATGCCAGGCCGGCGCGGCTGGGCTGGAGTCCGCCCGCATGGCTGTGCGGATCTCACCTGGATTCGGTCCCCACCGGCGGGAAGTACGACGGTGTTGTCGGAGTCGTCGTGGCGCTGGAGGTCCTTCGGGCGGCCCCGGAAGTCCCTGTCGAGCTGATTGTCTTCGCTGAAGAGGAAGGCACCACATTCGGCCTGGGAATGCTGGGGAGCAAAACCTGGGCGGGAACCTTGGATGTTGCCCAACTTCGATCGCTTCGCAACGCGGAGGGCAAGAACTATATCGGCGCTGGGGCGGACCACGGAGTGGACCCCGAACGCCTGGAGGTCGAACGCTTTTCCGCGGCAAACTATCGGGGGTTCGTGGAAGTACATGTCGAGCAGGGACTTCGTCTGTGGAAGATTGGCGAACCCCTCGCCGTTGTCACTGGCATTAACGGCCGTCGCCAGTACCTGTGCTCGCTCACGGGAGCCGCCAACCACGCAGGCTCCACGAGAATGGGTGATCGCCGGGACGCCCTCGCAGGCGCCGCGGAGTGCCTGCACCTCCTGGAGTCTCTGGGCCAGGAACTGGACAAGGAGGAGGACCACACGGTGATCACCGTCGGGAGGCTGGAAGCCTACCCGAACGCCGTCAACGTCATCCCCGGGCGGGTCAGATTCACCATCGACTTTCGTTCCCCTTCCGATCGCGTCCTCCAACGTGGCGAAGAACGCCTCCGAGTTCGACTCAAGCAGATCGCAAAAGAGCGCGGTCTGCAGATTGAAGTCGCTTGTACAGAACAGTTGCCTGCTGTGCCGCTTGACCCCGGTGTGTGCCGCCTGCTCACCGAAGCCGCAGGGAGATTGGACATCAGGCTCCCGGAGGCCGCCAGCGGCGCCCTGCATGACACGGCCATTCTTGCCCCTTTCCTGCCGGCCGCAATGCTGTTCGTGGCGAGCAGGGACGGGGTCAGCCACAACCCGGCGGAGTTCAGCCGCGTCGAGCACATTGCCCTCGCGGCTCGGGTTCTGGTGGAGGCTTTCCGCGCATGAGCGGCCAAGCGGTGGCGCTTGCAAAACTCAACAGCGAAAATCTTCAGGGATTTCTCGGCGTCTGCGGTCCGATTTTCGAGCAGTCCCCCTGGGTGGCCGCTCGCACCTGGGCGCGAAGGCCTTTTGCCTCCGTCGGGGCTCTCCACGAGGAGCTCGTGGCCACGGTGGAGAAAGCAACTGCGGAAGAAAAAATCGCCTTAATTTGCGCGCATCCTGACCTCGTTGGAAGACTCGCAGAGCAGGCTGACCTGAGCTTGAGCGCGGCGTCCGCTCAAGAGCAGTCAGCGGCCGGTCTCGTCTCGCTGTCACAGGAAGAGGCGGATCGGTTCAGGCACTACAACGAGGAGTACCACAAAAGGTTCGGCTTTCCATTCGTGATCTGCGCGCGGGAGAACCGCAAAGAGGCCATCCTGGAAGCTTTCCCTCGACGCCTGGCCCAGTCCCGTGACCAGGAGATCGCGACCGGGCTCTCGGAAATTGCCAAGATCGCATGGCTGCGCCTGAAGGACGCAGTCACGGAGGAATAAATGGTCCGACTGGCGGAGAACTCTTACGGCAAAAGCGACGTTCGACTGACAAAGGTAGTCCGCACGGGGGAGACACACACACTCCAGGAGCTTGTCGTTGGGATCATGCTGGGCGGGTCTTTCGATCGAGTCTACACGCAGGGAGACAACTCACTGTGCATCCCCACCGACACGATGAAGAACACTGTCTACGCCCTAGCCAGAAAAAACAATTTCGATTCGCCGGAGGCTTTTGCGGGGATCCTTGCCAGGCATTTCCTCCGCTTCGACCAGGTGGAGCGGGTCGAGGTGTCGATCGAGCAAGAGCCGTGGGCGCGTATCGAAGTGGACAGATCGCCGCATCCCCACTCGTTCACCCGCAGCGGGTCGGGAACGAGGGTCTGCCAGCTAAAGCTCGAACGGGGAGGCGCCGCCTGGGCTCACGGCGGCATCAAGGGACTGGAGGTCATCAAAACCACGCAGTCGGGATTCGAGGGCTTCTTCAAGGACAGCTACACGACACTCGCGGAGGCCCAAGACCGCATCTTCGCAACGAGAATCGATGCGACATGGCAATACACTTCGGGCTCGGAGCCGCTTCCCGAAGTGTTCGAAACCGCCCGCCGCACGCTTCTGGAGACGTTCGCCCGGCACAATAGCGCGAGCGTCCAGCAGACCATCTTCGCCATGGGGGAGGAGCTTCTGTCGAGACTGCCGCAGATAACAGCCGTGAGTCTCACCATGCCGAACCAGCACCGACTTCTTGTGAACCTCGGACCTTTCGGCATGGACAACCCCAACGAGATTTTCGTGGCTACAAGCGAGCCCTACGGACTGATCAAGGGCACCGTCGCAAGGGATGGAAAATGGGAAGGCTGACCACGCACGTTTTAGATACAAGCCGGGGCGCTCCGGCACGCGGAATGCGGATAGAGCTTTCGCGGGACAAAGATCAGGAGAAGCTCATGAGCGTTACTACAAACCCTGACGGCCGTACAGATTCTCCTCTCCTCGAAGGCGGTGCCCTGACGGCCGGCGCCTACAAGCTCGTCTTCCATGTTGGCGAGTATTTTCGAAGCCGCGGAAACCCTGACGCCGGCCGGTTCCTAGAGACTGTGCCCGTTGTCTTCGTAGTCGATGACCCTGCGGGTAAGTACCACATCCCACTGCTGGTCTCGCCGTGGTCCTATTCCACTTACCGGGGGAGCTGAAGGCCATGGCATTCGATCTTCTGATCAAGGGGGGCCAGGTGGTCCGGACCTCCGGCGTGCAGCAGCTGGACGTCGCAATCGATGAGGGGCGGATTGCCGCCCTTGCCCCTGAGATCTCGGGGCCCGCTCGCGAACTGCTCGATGCCCGTGGCCTTCACATCTTCCCCGGGGTCCTGGACGCTCACGTCCACTTCAACGACCCTGGTCGTGATTCTTGGGAAGGCGTTCCCAGCGGCTCGAGCGCCCTCGTTGCCGGCGGCGGCACGTGCTTTATCGACATGCCTTTGAACTCCTCTCCTCCAACGCTCGACGCGGAATCGTTCGACAAGAAGCTTCGAGCATGCACCGGGCGGGCTTTTGCTGATTTCGCCCTCTGGGGCGGACTCACCCCGAACAACCTCGACCAGCTCGAGGCCCTTGCCGAGCGCGGGGTCGTGGGCTTCAAGGCATTCATGTCAGCCAGCGGCATCGACGACTTTCTCCGCTGCGACGACGAGTCTCTTTACCGGGGAATGCGGACCGCGGCCCGACTGGGCCTTCCCGTCGCCGTCCACGCGGAAAACGACGGGATGACGAGCGCCCTTTCCTCGCAAGCGCGCGCGGCGGGCAGGAAGTCAGTACGGGATTACCTGGATTCGCGGCCCGTTGCCGCGGAAGCAGAAGCCATCTCTCGGGCGCTTGCGTTCGCGGAGGACACCGGCTGCGCGCTCCATGTGGTGCACACCAGCTCGGCGCGTGGCGTGCGGCTCGTTCGCCAAGCAGCGGGCGCCGGGCTTTGCGACGCTACCTGCGAGACGTGCCCGCATTACCTTCTCCTCAGCGCGGAAGACGTCGAAAAGGTGGGAGCCAGAGCCAAGTGCGCGCCGCCGCTTCGGCCCGACGGAGAACGGCAGCTCCTTGTCAAGGAGGTGGCCTCGGGGCATGTGGACACCATCGGCTCCGACCATTCCCCTTCGCCCTGGGAAATGAAAAAAGACTCCGACTTCTTCAAGGTCTGGGGAGGAATCAGCGGGGCCCAGACTACCCTTCGAGCGCTGCTGACCCTCGAGCTGGCCATGCCTCTGATAGCGGGACTGATATCCGACAACGTGGCTCGGCGCTTCCGGCTTCCCGGAAAGGGAGGGATTCGCGAAGGGCTGGACGCAGACCTCGTTCTCGTGGACCTGTCCGTCACGAAACCGCTCACCGAAGGCGAGCTGCTGGACAGGCATCATTTGAGCCCGTACGTCGGACGGGCGTTATGCGGTACCGTGCGCCGTACAATTCTCAGAGGAGCGACGGTCTTTCGTGACGGGGCGGTCGTGGGGAAACCAGTGGGGCGGCATTTGCGACCAGTGGTTACCGAAAAGTGACTTTTTGGAGTTGACTAGGCGAAGCTCGTCTTCATATTTTCTGAATCAGGAGAAACGCCATGGCTGATCGTCGTCCGAGAAAGGGGGCCAGCTGGCTCCTCCTCCTGTTCCTTATACCGCTTGTGGCCTTACTGTGGCCGCCTTTCTACAACATGGCGCAGCCAGAGCTGGCCGGGATCCCGTTCTTCTACTGGTTTCAGCTCGCTTCGATCATTGTAACAGTCGGTCTCACGCTCATTGCCTACCTGGGCAGGGCATGAGGCATCCTCACGGAGGGCATTTCTCATGATCGACTGGGTGGCTCTCATCGTCTTCATATTCTTTTTTTTGATTGTGACGGTGATCGGGTTCGTCGCGGCTAGATGGAGGCGTGGGAACCTCAAGACGCTGGAGGAATGGGGCCTTGCGGGACGCAAGTTCGGAACTGTCATCACGTGGTTCCTTCTTGGCGGAGATCTCTACACGGCCTATACCTTCGTTGCCGTTCCAGGGCTCGTGTTCGCCGCGGGCGCCATGGGATTCTTCGCCGTTCCGTACACCGTGCTCATCTACCCCCTTGCGTTCATCGTGCTGCCTCGGTTCTGGTCGGTGTGCAAGGCAAACGGATACGTCACGCCGTCGGATTTTGTGGAAGGACAGACCGGTAGCAAGACGCTGGCTTTCATCGTGGCCATCACCGGCATCGTTGCGACCATGCCGTATATCGCGCTCCAGATGTTCGGGATAGCGGTATCCGTTGCCCAAATGGGGATCAACCCTGAGATCGCGCTCGTCGTCGCATTCGTTATCCTTGCCGCCTACACTTACACCAGCGGCCTGCGAGCGCCGGCTCTCATCGCAATGGTCAAGGATGGAATGATCTTTATCGTTCTCTTTGCGACAATCATCGCCGTACCAATTGCCCTGGGAGGGTTCGGCCCGATCTTCCGCGCTGCAGAGCAGCACGCCGCCCAAACCCCTACGTTCCACTTCCTTCTTGCCCCCGCGCAGCTCATGCCGTATGCAACCCTTGTTCTAGGCTCAGCCCTGGCGCTTTTTCTCTATCCGCACTCACTGACCGGGACACTAGCGAGCGCGAGCCCCGAGGTTGTCAAGCGCAACGCGGCCATCCTGCCCGCCTACTCCCTCCTGCTCGGCCTGTTGGCGCTCCTGGGCTATATGGCTATCGCATCCCACGTAGCGCCGCCGAAGGCATACGGGGCCAACGGGATTGTTCCCGCGCTGATTGCGCAGCAGTTCCCGTCGTGGTTCGCCGGCTTCTGCTTCGCGGCCATCTCGATCGGGGCCATGGTACCCGCTTCCATCATGTCGATTGCGGCGGCCAGTCTTTTTACGAGGAATATTTACCGCCCCTATATCCGCCCCAACTATTCGAGCGGGGAGGAGACGAATGTCGCGCGCATCGCCTCACTCGTCGTGAAGCTCGGGGCGCTCCTTTTCATCTTCTTCGTGCCTACGACCTTCATTATCAACCTGCAGCTGTTGGGCGGAATCATCATTATCCAGACCCTTCCCTCGGTCTTCCTGAGGCTCTTCACGAGGTGGTTCCACAAATGGGCGCTGGTGGCGGGGTGGGTTACCGGGATTGCCTGCGGTATCTCGATGTTCGCCGCCGCGCACAACTCTTCGGTTTACACTTTCGTGATCGGCGGCCATAGCTTCGGCATCTACTCGGCATTGTCGTCCTTGGTGATCAACCTGGCGGTGACGGCGCTCCTGACGCCCGTCTTTCAGGCTATACAGCAGGGCTCAGGCGGAAAAGAAGCAAAAGCGGCCGTGTAAAAGAGGCCGGTGAAGCCTTTGACGGCCCGCTACCGGTTGCCGTATCTCGGGCGATGGGATACCGCCCAACGCCTGCGATCAAACCTGGCAGGAGAGCTATAGCAATCGGTCTACCAAATATCTGGAAATGGAGGCGCAGGGGCCTATACTATAGGATAGTGAGGCCTCAGAAACAAAAACAAAGAAGGACTTTCAAGTGAGCAACATACGCATCGGCGTGAGATTATTTGTTATCGGAGTCCTGATCTTGGCTATTCCCCTGGCGGCTGTCGCGTATATCGCAGTGACGCAATCGCGAATGAGCCTGCGAAGCATGAGCGATGACAAGCTGATGGTGGAGGCCCAAGACCTGACCCGGCTTATAGACAAAGTCTACGAAGAAGAAACCAAGGTTGCGTATACCATCGCGACCAACACTGCTGCCGTTGACGCGATGACGATCCTTGCTGACAAAGGAGGCAATTCGGCGGCGGCTAGAAAAACGCTGAACGATCTCCTGGCCCCCTTCAAAACAGCCAACTCGCTGAGCGCGGACTACGAAACGGTGAACTTCCTCGGGATGGATGGTGTTGTCGTCGCGTGCTCCGATCCGACGGCGGTTGGGAGGAGCCTCGCGATGAGGGATTACTTCAAGGTGGCGCTTGAGGACAAAGCGAACGTCGGATCCCCTGTGCTGAGCAGCGTTTCCCACAAGCCAATCACCCATGCAGCAGTCCCGGTGGAATCCAGCGGTAGAGTTGTTGGCGTTGCAACCCTCAGCTTCAATCTGGATTTCCTTACCAAGATCATCACGGAGAAGGTCAGCGGCAGCAAGGGTTATGCGCTTGTCATTGACGGCACTGGGCTCGTGCTTGCGCATCCCGATCAGGATCAAGTTTTCAAGACCAACCTACTCCAGGATCCGTCAACGGCGGCTCTCGGAAAACGAATGGTGGCGGGAGAAAGCGGCGTTCAACGTTTCATGTCCAACGGCGGGACGCTAAGTGCTGCATTCGCACCGACAAAGACAACGAATTGGAGCGTCGCCTTCATCGTTCCCGATCGAGAGTTTCTCTCTGCGGTGAATGACGCACAGCGCGTCGTGGTTGCCATCAGCGTATTGGCGCTGCTCGCAGCCTTGCTGGTCTACATGCTGCTGTCCCGCACTATCACCGCGCCCCTCTCACGGGCGGTGGCTTTTGCCCAGACAATCGCCGCAGGGGATTTCACGCAGCGTTTGCCCGCCAACAGGCGTGACGAGGTGGGGAGGCTGGCGGAGGCGCTGAACACCATGTCCGCGCGGCTTGGCACCATGGTGGCCACGGTGCAGGAGAGCGCCCACCAGGTGGCGGCGGCCAGCGGGCAGCTATCGGCCAGCGCGCAGTCCCTTGCGGAGGGCGCGCAGAGCCAGGCCTCCACGCTGGAGCAGACCTCGGCCTCCGTGGAGGAGTTGTCCGCCAGCGTATCCCAGGTCAGTGAACACGC
>Ga0326727_10010447_pt1 | contig 22102 bp, 20 predicted proteins | sample MB2enrmetagenome_FD_207643 | JGI IMG/M metagenome (GOLD analysis project Ga0326727, IMG submission 207643) | Lab enriched peat soil microbial communities from McLean, Ithaca, NY, United States - MB29MY | ecosystem: Environmental > Terrestrial > Soil > Wetlands > Peat | place: USA: New York...
GATCGACCAGAAGCGAGGTGGAGGTGTTATTGACGGTGAACGGCGTGGGGAAGGTGAATTTGAAGGAGGTCGTGGCCAGAGTGGGCGTGACCGACACCGGCTGACCCGAGCTGTTGATGTAGGTGATCTGCGGGTCGGAGAAGGTGATGAGGGCCGAAGTGTAGGTGTCCTCGGGGATGCTAGCCGTGACCAGCGGAGCCTGGATGCCGTTGAGATGGCAGATCTCGATGGTGGTGGGCGTCGCGAGGATGCTGGCCGTCTGGCTGGCGGAGTCGGTCAAGGTGATGCTGTTCAGAGTAAGGGTGAAGGCGACGAGCTGGTCGCTAGGGGCGTCGGTGATCAACACCGGAACGGTGGCCGAAGGCGAGCCGATGCTGCCTGCAGTGCCAGGCGCAACGGAGCTGGAACATCCTGTCACGAGAGCGGCGGCCAGGCATAAGCTGCCGGCAACGCCAAGAAAATATGTTGTTTTGGTCGTGTGAATAAAACCGCGAGTATTCATGGGACTCTCCCTGGAGGGTGTAGATGCCAACCCGTTCGCAGCAATAGACGGAGGACCCGCGGCATGGATTACAGGGCCGGAAGAAAAATTCGTGCGGACGGGGCGGGCAGTTATTCTGAATATGCGGACTTGGATGGGCTGATCGACAGCGTGTGGCCGGCGCTACGCGAGCACGCCAACCCGGCACGAGGAGGCAAGATGGAAGAGGAGACGAATTCCTTCGGCGCAATGATGAGGCGGCCAAGCGCGTATCTTCCGGTGGCGATGTCGCTGGCTGCGTTGGCGATGGTTCTGGGCGCGGTTGCGGTGGGACTTGCCCGGGGAGGGCACATAGCTCGCGATCCGGACGAAGGGTCCGTCGCGCACCTCTTCCAGTTGCTGATGACGGTGCAGTGGCCGATTACGCTGTTCTTCGCGTTGAAGTGGCTGCGGCGCGCTCCGCGAGAGACGCTGGAGGTGCTGGGACTACAGGCTGTGGCGTGGCTGGCGGGGTGTGCGCCGGTATATTTTCTGCATCTGTGACGAGGAACAAGGAGGAAGAAAGGGCGGGTGACCGTGGCCCGATCGGAAGCTTCGGGGTCCTCCGACTATGGTGTTCACCAGGTGGCCGTGAACTCCTCCGTTCAGGACGACAGCCAATTCATGGTCAGGGGCGGACAGGTTCAGGGGCGGCGATGGGGAGGGTGAAGGTGAAGACGGAGCCGTGGCCGAGCTGGCTGGTGACGCCGATGGTGCCGCCGTGCGCGGCGATGATGGCGCGGCAGATGGCCAGGCCCATTCCTGTGCCGCTGACCCGGCTGCGCTGTCCCTGGCCGCGATAGAACTTGTCGAAGATCAAGCCCTGTTCCATGGGATCGATGCCAGCCCCACGGTCGGCAACGCTGATGGCGAGCATATTCTTCTGGGGGTCGGCGGCGACGAAGATGGGCTGGTCCGGTGGGGAGTATTTGGCTGCGTTTCCCAACAGGTTGGCCAACACCTTTTCAATCCAGGATTTGTCGGCGAGTACGTTGGGCAGGAAGCTGGAGAGAGAGACGCGAAAATCGCGGGAGGGGTGGTCGGCACGGCATTGCTCGACCGCGACATAGATCAAACCCGCGATGGACTGCGGTTTCAACTCCAGTTGGACCTTGTTGGCGTCGAGTTGCGACATCTCGACCGCTTGTTCAATGAGGCGGTTGAGTCGGTCGGACTCCTCGTCGATGACGGTAAGCAGCTCCTTCTGCGCCGGGGCATCAAGGGCCTGCTGGGAGAGCAGCGCACTAATGGAGGCCTTGATGGAGGTAAGCGGAGTGCGCAGCTCGTGGGTAACGGAGTCGAGCAGGGCAGTGCGCAGGCGCTCGGTCTCCTTGGCTGCCTTGGAGCGGGCACTATCTTCCAGCGCCTCGGCGCGCTCGATGGACATGGAAACCAGCCCGCTGAGACCCTCCATGGTCTCGCGGGAGAGCGAAACGGCTTCCAGTAGCACGACTCCGCTGGGACGCACGCCGACGCGCAGCGGAATCACGGAGGGATAACCGTCGGCGGTGGATGTGGTGACGGGATGGAGCATGGCCTCGCGCAGATCTCGGACGATCTCCACACGGGTGCGTTCCGCAACTTCCGGGCTGCCTGGTGTGTCGCCAGTGTGCCAGGCTACCTGCGGGCTGGAGATGCGTTTCGGATCAGAGAGATAGATGCGGTCGCCGTCGGCGAGATAGAGTGTGACGGCCGGGCTGTTGAAGGCGTTGGCCACGCTGGACGGGATGAAGTTGAGCAGTTGGGCAACGTTCTCAGGCTGCAGCAGTTGACGTCCGAGCCGGTAGAGCATCTCGGATTCGAGGCGGCGGGTGTCGGCCTCGTGCGACTCCTCGCGAATCCTGGAGGCCAGGTGGCTGGCGTAGAGCGCGGTGCCGAGGAAGGCGAACAGAGCGACCCAGTTCTGGGTGTCGTTGATCGTGAGAGTGCCGATCGGGGGGAGGAAGTAATAGTTGAACAGTACGGTTGCGGCAAGCGACGCTACGATTGCGTAGCGCAGACCCCAGCTTCCGGCGAGGACGAGCACCAGTAGAAGCAGGCTGAGTGATACGGTGGTATTGTTTGCCCTATTAAAAAAATGATAGAGAGCTACAATACCGGCAAGCCCACACGTGATAATAATCCAGCGAGCTGCTTCGACGATGCGTTTGATAGACACACTGAGAATTGTATAGAAAGATAAGGCAAATGAATCCGGAACAACCACATATTAAGACTCCCGAAGAATGGCTTGCCGCGGCGGAGGGCCAGAAGCGCGGGCGGTTCAAGGTGTTCCTGGGGTACGCGCCGGGGGTGGGCAAGACCTTCAGCATGTTGAGCGAGGCGATCCGCCGCAAGAGCCGCGGCGAAGACGTTGTGATCGGCATCGTGGAGACGCATGGCAGGTCTCGCACGGCCGAGCTCGCGGCGCAATTGGAGCAGGTGCCGCGTAGGCAGATGGAGTACAAAGGCGCCCTCTTCGAAGAGATGGACGTGGACGCGGTGCTGGCGCGACATCCCCAGGTGGTGCTGATCGACGAGTTGGCGCACACCAACGTGGAGGGCTGCGCGCACCCCAAACGCTTCCAGGACGTACTACAGATTCTGGAGGCGGAGATCGATGTGCTGTCGACGCTCAACATCCAGCATGTGGAGAGCATTACCCCCAGGGTGCAGAGCCTGACCGGGGTCACCGTGCGCGAGACAGTACCGGACTGGGTGCTGGATCGGGCCGATGAGATCGTGATGAGCGACCTGACGCCCGAGGCGCTGGTACACCGCATGAGCCGTGGCGACATATATCCGCAGGAACGAGTGGAGCGGGCGCTGCAGAACTTCTTTCGACGTGGCAACCTAATTGCGCTGCGCGAGATGGCGCTGCAACGGGTGACCCGCGCGGTAGACCGCACGCTGGACGACTATGTGACGCGCAAGCAGTTGAGCGGGCACTGGCAGATCGCCGAACGGGTGGCCGTCTGCATCAGCTCCAATCCGGAATCGCGCGACTTGATCGCGCGCGGAGCGCGCATGGCGGAGGCGATGAATGGCGAGTTCTTCGTGCTGCATGTGGAGAACGAGCAGGAGATCCCGGAGAACCAGCGGCGGTCGCTGGAGGCCAATATTCAGTTTGCCGAGAACGTGGGAGCGAGGGTGGTCCGGCTGAGGGGCAGCAGCGTCCCCGCGGTGACCAGTGAGTATATTTCCAGGAACAGAATTACGCAGGTGATCTTCGGGCGGTCGGCGGTAAAAGGATGGAAGAAGTATGCCTACTATCTGGCGCTGCAGCAGTTTATGAACGACGCTCCGCATGTGGACGTGCACATTGTGACCCAACAGGCGAAGTAGTTGTTAGCTGCCGGATACAAGGTATGAACAGAGGGCTGAGGGGTTGGGGCCATGCGTATTTTGATTGTCGACGATGAACCGCAGATTACACGAGTGCTGCGGGCTTCGCTACAGAGCAACGGGCATGAGGTGACGGTTGCGCAGAACGGCATGGACGCGCTGACGCGGTTCATGAAGGCGCAGCCGGAGCTAGTGATTACAGACCTGGCGATGCCGGGGATGGATGGCATCGAGCTGACGCGTGAGATACGCGTCCGGTCGCAGGTGCCCATTATCGTGCTCTCGGTGCGCAACCAGGATGAGTCCAAGGTGGCGGCGCTGGACGAGGGCGCAGACGACTACATCACCAAGCCCTTCAGCATCCAGGAGCTGCTGGCGCGGGTACGCGTGCAGTCGCGGCGCATGGTTGCGAACGAGGCGCAGGCCAGCTCGATTGAGCTGGGAGATTTCCGCATCGATGTGGAGCGGCGCCAGGTGCTGGTGCGCGACACAGAGGTGCACCTGACGCCGAAGGAGTTCGACCTCATGCTGTACTTCATACGCAATGCGGACCGAGTGCTGACCCACAAGACGCTGCTGCGCACGGTGTGGGGCGCGGCGGGGGCCGATCAGCCGGAGTACCTGCGCGTGCTGGTGGCACAACTGCGCAAGAAGATCGAGCCGGGCGGCGAACCGCAGTATATTCTCAGCGAACCATGGGTCGGCTATCGGTTGAGCCCGCGTCCTGCCAGCCCGGATGAGACCCGCCAGGACGAGGCCGGTCCGGACAGCGCAATTTTTACAAAATCTTAACGCGAATTCTACGGCAATCCTATGTGGGCCGCTGCAACACTCATTCTTGTGATGCTGCTGCACTGGAAGCAATCAGCGCGACATCCCGCAGGAGTTGAATCATGAGCGATATCGCCTTCTTAGCCGCTTCGTTAGCATTCTTCTTTGTCGCCGTGCTGTATGTCTACGGCTGCCAGTCGTTGAAAGGCGGTCGCGACGATGCTTGAAAACATTCTCCTCCTCCTACTGACCGCCGGCTTGCTGGTGTACCTGGTCTTTGCGCTCCTACGTCCGGAGAAATTCTGAGATGACCCCCAATGGATGGTTGCAGATTGCGGTGTTCTTCGCCCTATTGTTGCTTGCGGCAAAGCCGATGGGCCTGTATATGGCCCGGGTGTACGAGCGCAAGAAGACGTGGTTGGACCCGGTGCTGGTTCCGGTGGAGCGGCTGCTGTATCGACTGACCGGAGTGGACGCGGACGTGGAGATGGGGTGGATTGAGTATGGCGCGGCGATGCTCATCTTCAGTTGCGCGACCCTGCTGCTGACCTACGCTATCGAGCGGCTGCAGCACGCGATTCCGCTGTGGAACCCGCAGCATCTTGCGGCGGTTGAGCCGTATCTGGCATGGAACACGGCGGCATCGTTTACCACCAACACCAACTGGCAGGCGTATGTGCCTGAGCAGACGATGAGCTACCTGACCCAGATGGTTGGGCTGGCGACGCACAACTTCTGGTCGGCGGCGACGGGCATGGCGCTGGCGATCGCTTTTATCCGCGGCATTGCACGGCGCGAGAGCAAGAAGCTGGGTAACTTTTGGGTGGACCTGACTCGCGGCACGCTGTGGGTGCTGCTGCCCATCTGCATTGTGTATGCTCTGGCGCTGGTGTCGCAAGGCGCGATTCAGAACTTGAAACCGTACGACACAGTGACGCTGGTCGAGCCGCAGACCGTGACCGCTCCCGGCGCGGATGGGAAACCGGTGACGACGACGGTGACGACGCAGACCATTGCGCAGGGGCCGCTGGCTTCGCAGGAGGCCATCAAGATGCTCGGGACGAACGGCGGCGGGTTTATGAATGCGAACTCGGCGCATCCGTTCGAGAACCCAACCCCGTTTAGCAACCTGCTAGAGATGCTGTCGATCTTCCTGATTCCGGCCGGCTTCACGGTTACCCTGGGCAGGATGGTGGGCTCGCCAAAGCACGGATGGGCGGTGTTCTGGGCGATGGCGGTGCTTTGGTTCGCCGGCGTGGCCACATGCTATTGGGCGGAGTCGCAACCGAATCCTCTGCTGCATGGCGTGGACCAGCGAGTAGCGACGGCGGGACCGGGACAGTCTTTAAGCTCCGGCGGCAACACGGAGGGCAAGGAGGTGCGCTTCGGGATTGCCAACTCCGCTCTGTTTGCCACGGTAACGACAGACGCAAGCTGCGGCGCGGTCAACTCCATGCATGATTCGTTCATGCCGCTGGGCGGCATGGTGCCGCTGGCCAACATCATGATGGGCGAGATTGTCTTCGGCGGAGTGGGCGCGGGCATGTACGGCATGTTGATCTTCGTCATCGTGTCCGTATTTATCGCCGGCCTGATGGTGGGCCGGACGCCGGAGTACCTGGGCAAGAAGGTGCAGGCGTTCGACGTACAGATGTCGATGCTTTATGTGCTGATCTTTCCCCTGGTGATCCTGGGGTTCGCGGCGGTGTCAGTGTTGCTGCCCGCTGGGCTATCGAGCCTCTCCAACCACGGGCCGCACGGGTTTACGCAGATTGTGTATGCGTACACGTCCTCGGCGGGCAACAACGGATCGGCGTTTGCAGGACTGAATGCCAACACACACTGGTACAACTCGACGCTGGGAATCACCATGCTGGTGGGCCGCTTTTTGATGATCGTGCCGATGCTGGCGGTCGCGGGCAACCTTGCGACCAAGAAGATCGCGCCGCCTTCGCTGGGCACATTTCCGGTGGATAACACCTTGTTTACAGTGCTTCTGGTCGGCGTGATTTTGATCGTCGGGGCGCTGACGTTCTTCCCCGCGCTGAGTCTGGGACCGATTTTGGAACACTTATTGCTGCGCTCGGGAATCAGTTTCAGTTAGCGGGTCTGCCAGTCAACGAATTAGCGAAGTTAGCGAATTAGAAGAGGGCAAGAGATGAGTGCAGCACATTCAGGAACTTCGAAGAAGCGGGCGATGTTTGAATCGTCCATCGTTCACCGCGCGGCGGTCGATTCGCTGAAAAAGCTGGATCCCAGAGTGCAAGCAAAGAACCCGGTGATGTTTGTGGTGGAGGTGGGCAGCGTCGTCACTACGCTGCTGCTGCTGGTGCCGCACGGCGCGCACCAGTTCGGCTTCAACCTGCAGATCACGCTGTGGCTGTGGTTCACCGTGCTGTTTGCAAACTTCGCCGAGGCGATGGCAGAGGGTCGCGGCAAGGCGCAGGCGGACGCGCTGCGCAAGGCGAAGAGTGAGACGACCGCGTACAAGCTGAAGCCGAATGGGGAGGTGGAAGAGGTTGCAAGCTCGCACTTGCGGTTGAACGACAAGGTCCAAGTGGTGGCCGGGCAGATGATTCCCGGTGACGGCGAGGTCATCGAGGGCGTTGCTTCGGTCGACGAATCGGCCATCACCGGCGAGTCGGCGCCTGTGATCCGCGAGGCCGGCGGCGACCGGTCGGCGGTGACCGGCGGAACGCGCGTGTTGAGCGACAGGATTGTGGTGAACATCACGGCGAACCCCGGCGAGACGTTCCTGGACCGCATGATCGCGCTGGTGGAGGGCGCGGAGCGGCAGAAGACGCCCAACGAGATTGCGCTGAACATTCTGCTGGCGGGGCTGACGATTATCTTTCTTCTCGCGGTGGTGACGCTGGAGCCGTTCGCGGTGTACTCGGGCGCGCCACAGACAGCCTTCGTGCTGATCTCGCTGCTGGTCTGCCTGATTCCCACCACCATCGGCGGACTGCTGTCGGCGATCGGGATTGCCGGAATGGACCGCCTGGTGCAGCACAACGTACTGGCTGTCTCCGGCCGCGCGGTGGAGGCGGCAGGCGACGTGAACACGCTGCTTCTGGACAAGACCGGGACCATTACATTGGGCAACCGGCAGGCCTCGGAGTTCCTGACCGCGGCGGGAGTGACGGCGGAAGAACTGGCGGACGCGGCACAGCTCTCGTCGCTTCCCGACGAGACCCCGGAGGGCCGCTCCATCGTGGTGCTGGCCAAGGAGCAGTACGGCCTGCGCGGACGCGAGCTGGCCAACCTCAATGTAGAGTACATTCCCTTCAGCGCACAGACTCGAATGTCGGGCATCGACATGGAAGGGCGCAGCATTCGCAAGGGCGCGGCGGAAGCAATCGACAATTACATGAAGCAGAACGGGGATGGATCAGGCCGTGGGCTGCCGGATGAGGTGCGAGCGACCGTGGACAAAGTGGCGCGCCAGGGAGGAACGCCCCTGGTGGTGGCGGAGAATGGCCGTGCGCTGGGCGTCATTCATCTGAAGGACATCGTGAAGGGCGGCATGAAGGAGCGCTTCGAGCATCTGCGCGCCATGGGCATCAAGACCATCATGATTACCGGCGACAATCCGCTGACCGCGGCTGCGATTGCGCGCGAGGCCGGCGTGGACGACTTTCTGGCCGAGGCCAAGCCCAAGGACAAGATGGACCTGATCAAGCGCGAGCAGGGACAGGGCAAGCTGGTGGCGATGACCGGCGATGGGACGAACGATGCGCCGGCGCTGGCCCAGGCGGACGTGGGAGTGGCCATGAACTCCGGCACGCAGGCAGCCAAGGAGGCGGGGAACATGGTGGATCTCGACTCCAACCCGACCAAGCTGATCGAGATCGTGGGCATCGGCAAGCAGTTGCTGATGACGCGCGGCGCGCTGACCACCTTCTCCATCGCCAACGATGTGGCCAAGTACTTCGCCATCATTCCCGCAATGTTCATGGTGGTGTTTCCGCAGTTGGCAGTGATCAACATCATGCACCTGCGGTCGCCCGAGTCGGCGATCCTGTCGGCGGTGATCTTCAATGCGCTCATCATCGTCGCGTTGATTCCGCTGGCGCTGCGCGGCGTGCAGTACACGCCGATGTCGGCGGCCGCGCTTCTCAGGCGCAACTTGTGGGTCTATGGAATGGGCGGTATTATCGCCCCGTTTATCGGTATCAAGCTGATCGACATGATTATTGCGTCGATCCATCTGGTGTGAGGAACAGCGTGTTAGCAAGTTAGCAAGTTAGCGAGTCAGCAAGGAATGAAACCATGAAGAAGCTTCTTGTAACGTCGGTGCTGTATACGGTTGTTACTGCTGTGCTGCTGGGCGTCCTCTATCCACTGGCGGTGACAGGATTGGCGCATGTGTTCTTCCCCAAGCAGGCCGACGGCTCATTGATCGAGCGCAACGGAGTACTGATGGGGTCGCATATGATCGGGCAGACGTTCAGTGGGCCGGGCTACTTCTGGTCCCGCCCATCGGCTGCAGGCAATGGCTACGATGCGGGGAACTCGGGGGGCTCGAACTATGCGCCCACCAACAGCGCACTGGCAGCGCGCGTGGCGGCGACGGTGCAGGTGCTGAACCCCAAGGGGACCAACGGCCCGGTTCCCATCGACCTGGCAACGGCGTCGGGGTCGGGGTTGGACCCGGACATATCACCCGCCTCTGCGTTCTATCAGGTGTCGCGGGTGGCGGCCGAACGGCACATGAGCCAAGACGCAGTGCGCAACCTGGTTACGGCGCATATAACACCGCGCCAGTTTGGGCTGCTGGGCGAGCGGCGGGTGAATGTTCTGGAGCTGAATCTGGACCTGGACAAGCTGGCGCCCGCCGCTGCCAAGTAGCGTAGCGGGCCCTTATCAAGCATGAAAGCTATGGGTTAAGGCCAACCGTTGTACCCTTAAAGAAGGGTCCGTCGGGAGAGGCCGTTCATGTCCCAGCAGAAATCCAAGGCGGTGGTCTTGTTGAGCGGCGGGCTCGACTCGGCGACCATCCTCGCCATCGCGAAGGCCGAGCGGTATGACGTCTATGCGCTCTCCTTCGCGTATGGGCAGCGGCACGCCTGGGAGCTGGAGTGCGCGCGCGTGGTTGCGTCGTCGATGGGCGCGAAAGAACACCGGACAGCAACCATCGATCTGCGCGCGTTTGGAGGATCGGCCCTGACAGCAGATATCGACGTGCCCAAGGGTCGCGCTCCGGAAGAGATGGGCGGCGAGATTCCCATTACTTACGTTCCGGCGCGCAACACAATCTTTCTGTCGTTCGCGCTGGCCTGGGCAGAGGTGCTCGGGTGCAGCGATATCTTCCTGGGCGTGAACGCGCTGGACTATAGCGGATACCCCGACTGCCGTCCTGAGTTCATCGCGGCCTTCGAGCAGCTGGCGAATCTGGCAACCAAGGCGGGCGTGGAGGGCCGGCAGGCTGTGCGCATTCATACGCCGTTGATCGCGCTGACCAAGGCCGAGATCATCCGCAAGGGACTGGAGCTTGGCGTGGATTACGGGTTGACCAGCAGTTGCTACGACCCGTCGCCGGCTGGCAAGCCATGCGGATGCTGCGATTCCTGCGTACTGCGGCAAAAGGGATTTCGCGAGAACGGACTGGTCGATCCATTGCAATGCGCGGACGGGCAGCCATGAGCTGCGACGAGAAACAGCCATGAGCTACGCGGTCAAAGAGATCTTCTACACCCTGCAGGGCGAGGGAGCGCAGACGGGGCGAGCTGCCGTCTTCTGCCGGTTTGCAGGATGCAATCTGTGGTCGGGACGCGAGGAGGACCGCGCGGCAGCGGTGTGCCAGTTCTGCGATACGGAGTTTGTGGGAGTGGACGGAGCGGATGGCGGACGGTTCGCAGGCGCGGAGAAGTTGGCGGCGCGGATCGAGGCGAGCTGGCAGGCAGTTTCTTCGGCGGGCCCTTCGACGGGAAGGAAGTTTGTCGTCTGCACCGGTGGCGAACCGCTGCTGCAATTGGACCGGCCGCTGATCGATGCGCTGCATGAGCGGGAGTTTGAAGTTGCCGTTGAGACCAATGGTACGATTGCGGCCCCTACTGGAATCGACTGGCTCTGCGTCAGTCCCAAAGCCGGTGCGGAACTCGTCCAGACCACAGGGGATGAACTCAAGCTGGTCTATCCGCAGGCCGGCGCCACTCCCGGCAAATATACGCATCTGGCGTTCCGGCACTTCTTCCTGCAGCCGATGGATGGGCCGCTCCGGCAGGCCAACACGGAGCAGGCGCTGCGCTACTGCCTCGACCATCCTGCATGGCGCTTGAGCCTTCAGACGCACAAATTCCTGGGCATCCGATAAGGAAAGAGGGGCAGACGACCTGCCCCTCCATCCGGCACGGTTGTTTGTTGCATGGAGCGCATTGCGAGCTTCGATCTACCGCCTGGGCGATAGGCCGAAGGTGACCGATAGGACGATGCTACGACCGGCGAAGATGCTGATGTTGTCCGCCCCGCTGAGCGGCGCCTGGGCGACGGTCGCGACGAACGGGTTGGTGTAGGAGAGGTTGGGAGTACCCGTAGCGGAGGTAGCCGTAAAGGTGGTTCCGGTTACCGATCCGGCAGAGGTGATGCCGGTGGCGTCGTGGAAGTTGAAGAGGTTGTTGATGCTTAGCCGGATCTTGGTCTGGTCGAAGCGCGATCCGCTGCGGACGGTGTAATTGATGTAGGTGTTGGTAATGTCGAAGGGATTGACGGTCACTTCGTTGTGGTAGCCGCTGACATCCTGGTAGAACTGGCCCACGTGTTTGTCGAAGATGCCGGCATCCCATCCGCCGTGAAGGTAGGTGACGCCTTCCGCATAGGTGTCCGATGGCGTCTGCTGGACCCATAGGCCGGAGGGGGTGGCAAAGTAGTAGGGGTTGGCGTTGTTGGCGGCACCGGTGGGATAAATGATCTGGAAGCCGGTGTACTGGGCAGTCTCCCATGTGGCGTTCAGGTAAGCGCTGAGACCGTAGCCCATGTACAGGTTGGTCTGACCTTCAAATCCCTTGCTGATGGAGCTGGGCTGGGCGAACCAGTCCGGCTCGCCGGTGGTGGCATCGGTCTGTGAGGAGTAGCCGCTCTGGAAGCGAATGTGGAAGGCGTCCAGATCCAGCGTGACGTTCTTCAGTTTGAAGACCGTTCCGGCCTGGTAGGTAGTGTTGTGCTGCTGCTTGGGCAAGACGCCTACGTTGATGTTGCTGCCCGTGGTTCCCTGATTGAAGTCGAATACGCTGCTGGGTGGCACGATGCTGCCGGTTGAGACCTGCGCATAGGCCGACCAGTTGGGCTGGATCCGGTAGTTGACGTCGATGGAGGGCAGGGTGGAATAGTAATTGCCTCCGTTGGTGATAAAGTTGGCGGGATTGCCAGTTGTGCCCGCTGCGCATAGGCAGCCGATGGTCTTGCCGTCGTCTGCGAACTGCTTGGTACTGATGGTGTAGTAGGCGAACTTGACCCCGGGGGCGATCTCCAGCTTCTTTGTTGGATGGAATTCATACTCGACGAAGGGCTGGTAGGAGTTGGTCCAGAACATCTCGGCGAAGTTGGGAAGCGCCTGGTCGGCCCAGCCGTTGAGCGGGTCGGAGGGGTACTGGTGGCGGTTGGTATTGGCCCATTCGTACCACATGCCGGCGCGCAGAATGCCCAGCTTGGACACCTGACTCATGTTGAAGGTCTCGCCGTACTTGCGATAGCTGTTGTACTTGTCCACGCCGCAGGGGATGGCGGTGACGCCCTTCTTGGTGACCGCAACGTTGCAGGGTGCAACCGTGATGCCGTACCAGGTCTTGGAGGCAGAGTTGCCGTTGTAGAGAACGGTGGTGTTCTCGGTAAGGGGCGTGGCGTTGGCGTAATATTCGGAGTTGTCGTAGTTATAGGTGTAAGGCTTGAAGTCCACGCTGATTTTGTGCGGCAGCACGGTCTTGAAGTCGACGTACTCGAAGTCGGTGGGGATCTGGTAGCGGTTGTACTGGTAGTCCAGGTAGTCGAGCGGGTCGGTGTTGTCGGCCAGATAGAAACGGATGCCCGCACCGGTATAGGGGAGCAGGGTCGGGTCGCTGGACGATGCAGTGCAGGTGTACGCGTTGGTGGCCGAGACGCCATACATCTGGCAACGAGTGGCGCTGAAGTTGGGCGTGTTGGCGTGCAGATAGACGACACCGGAGAATCCGCTGAGAACGGTGTTGTCGGAAAACTTGTATTGGGCCTTGATGGATCCGGCGTTGCGATTCTGGAAGTTGTTGGACTGGTAGCCCTTGGAATCCATGTGCTGGATGTCGAGCTCGAAGCTGGCCTTGTTGTTATGGAAGAGGTTGCCGGAATCCAACTGCGCGTCCGCCAGCAGCGTGCCCCACGAGCCGTAGGAGATGCCGCCGCGAACGTTCATCACCGGCGAGATGTCGCGCGAGAGCATGTGGATGGAGCCGCCGAAGGGCGTGGGTCCGATGGTGGACGCGGTGCCGGGAGAGCGGTCGAAGTCGATGCCGCCGATCCACTGCGTTGGGAAGAAGGCCCATGAGTGATGGGTCGGAGTGTTGGTGTCGTAAAAGGGAATACCGTCGAAGTCGATGTCGTAGTCGCCGTCGGGGAAACCGCGGAAGTAGGTCTTGGACTGGCCGAGGCCGGGGCCGTTGCCGTTGGTGGTATAGGTGCCAGGGGCCATCTCGACCGCCTCGCCGTAGTCGGCCAGAGGCGAAGTGTAGTTATTAATAAAGGCCTGTGTGATCTCGGTGCGGGCGGAGTGTTCCTCCAGCAAGGCGTCCATGGGCGCCATGGCGGCAGCCACGGAGTTGGCTTCGCTGGCTTCCACCGTGATCTCCTCGGAAGCATTGCCTAGCTCGAGCGTGATGGGAACGTCGAGTGGCTGACCGGAGGCAATCTGTACGCCGCTGCGTTTGCTGGTATTGAAGCCGGAGGCATCGATCTGGATGGTATAGCTGCCCGCGGCCAAGTTGGAAAACGAGTACTTGCCCTGGCCATCGGACGTCATCTTCTGCACCGCGTCCGTGCCTTCGTTCCTGACAGTCACAGCTGCACCCGGCAACGGTCTGCTATTGGGGTCGAGGACCGTGCCGGTCAGCGAGGCGCCGGATTGGGCGTAAAGATGTACTGGAACTACGCTTGCGACAACAGGCAGAAGCAGCACAGCGCAGAGTGCGATGCGTACAAAACTGCGGAGCGGTGAATTCATAGGTGAGGATTCCCTTCGTAGTGAGGCGTATTCGATTGTGGGGAGAAATGCCTGCTGCGATTCTGCGTAGGGATCGTTACAAAAACTTGAACATTGTGTTTCACGACGGTCAACCGTGCAAATACACGGTTAATTTTGCAAGAACCGGGAGTTACTTCATCCAACGGCTCAGGCCCGAGTACAATCAGCGGAATGATTGCATTTCTGCGCGGACGCCTCCTCTCCAAGTCGCCGAACCGTGCCATCGTCGAGTGCAGCGGCGTTGGCTACGAGATGACGATCAGTGTCGCGACGTTTACCTCGCTGCCTGCGGAGGGGGCGGAGGCGCGGCTGCACATCTACACCCACGTGCGCGAGGACCAGATCGCGCTATTCGGCTTCGCGGAGCCCGCGGAGAAGCGGCTGTTTGAGAAGCTGCTGACCATTACCGGCATCGGCCCAAAGCTGGCGATTACAGTGCTCAGCGGGATCGATGCCGCTCGGCTGGTGACGGCCATCCGCGGCAGCGACCACGCCACGCTGACTCGCATTCCCGGCATAGGGAAGAAGACCGCCGAGCGTGTGGTGCTGGAGCTGAAAGACAAGCTGGACGACATGGCCGTGGCGGGTGCGACGGCGACCGCTGAGCCGGAACTGAGCGCGGCGGCCAATGATGTGCTGAGCGCGCTGGTGAATCTGGGGTTCGCGCGGCCTGCGGCGCTGAAGGCGGTTGAGGCTGCATATAACGACGGCGCACTTAATAAAGGCGGAGCGGTACGAATAACTGACTTCGAGTGGCTCTTTCGCGCGGCAATGGCTGCGATCCGCTAGCGTTTCACTCACCCTCGGATGCGCGAAGAGATTCTCAACTGACAACCGGCAACCTGCGACTCACACCTTTATGTTCTCGCGCAGACTCAGGATCGAACGCATCGACGCCGCAGGCGCGGCGCACATCTGTCCCATCGCGCAGATCGACAACTTCGCCATGCGCAACTTCACCAACGACGTGGTCTTCGACGACACGCTGCCGATTGCGGACGGCCTGCTCGAAGTGGGCTTGCGCGTTCCGCTGGACCGCCTCGCCGAGGCCATGGAGGATTGGTTCCGGCGCAAGGGCTATCTTGCTCCCGGCGAACGCCTGCGCATCACCGAAGCCGACGCGACGAAAGCGCAAACGCAGTCCTAAGGAAGCATTGAATCGGATGGCCGGCAAATCCGGCAGAAGGGCCGGAGCAGAGTGCACTATGCCATCCGCCTGCTGAGATAGCAGGATGAGCAGTCGAGTTACATGACGAGGGCGACTTTCTCCAGCTCTTCCTGCATCGACTTCAATGAACAGCCAACCGATTCGATGCGCACGGCTGCACCGCATACCGCATGGTTTGAGACTCCGTATCCGCGCACGCTGAGAAACGCGCCGATCAGCTGCGCTGCCTGCCGGGAATCGAGGCCGGACTGGGTCAACTCCTGACGCAGGGAGGTGAGGTCGGCTGGGGTGAATACTTCAATTGCACTGTTTGTGTGCGCACTGTCTGCCATGGCCATCCTTCCTGCTCGGGTTATCGGCAGAAGCTGTGCAGAGGTGAACTCCTGCGCTGGATGAAACAGCAGCTTGCGCCGGAGCGCCCCGATTCAGAACGCACGTCCGGCCAGCCGCGCGGTACCATGGTACTTAAGATGAATCCCACAGCAAGAATATTGAATGGAATCGAGATTGCCGCCCAGATCAAGGCGGAGGTTGCCGAGGAGGCGAGGACGCTGACGGCGGGCGGGATTACGCCGGGGCTGGCCGTGGTGCTGGTGGGCCACGTCGCCGCGTCGGAGATCTATGTGCGCAGCAAGGTGAAGACATGCGCGGAGCTGGGCCTGTGGAGCGAGATGCTGACGCCGCCGGAGAACGTCACGACGGAAGAGCTGCTGGAGCTGGTTGCCGGGCTGAATGCGCGCGATGAGGTGGATGGGATCCTGATCCAACTTCCGCTGCCCGCGCATGTGGACACGCGACGGCTGCTGGAGGCGGTGTCGCCCGAGAAAGATGTGGATGGGTTCCATCCCATCAATGTAGGGCGATTGCAGAGCTCCGCGTCCCATGGCATTCAAGCCGGGACGGTGCTGGCGCCCTGCACGCCGGCGGGGATCATGGAGATTATGAAGCGCAGCGATTTGCCCGTGGCGGGGCAGCACGCGGTGGTTTTGGGGCGGTCGGAGATTGTGGGCAAGCCGGTGGCAATGATGCTGCTCAACGCGTCGGCGACGGTGACGGTGTGCCACAGCAAAACGGTGGAGATCGAGCGCTACACGCGTGAAGCGGATATTCTGGTGGCGGCCATTGGCAGGCCGGGGTTTGTGACCGCGGAGATGGTGAAGCCGGGAGCGACGCTGATCGATGTGGGAATCAACCGCGTCACCGATGCGGCTGAAGTCGCGCGCTTCTTTCCCGGCGACGAGGCGCGCGCCGCGCAGTTCGCGCAGCGCGGTTCGACGCTGGTGGGCGACATTCATCCGGCGGCGTTCGCGCTGGCCGGAGCGTACACGCCGGTGCCGGGAGGCGTGGGCGCGTTGACGATCGCGATGCTGATGAAGAACACGGTTGCGGCGGCGAAGGCGAGGCGAGGCGCAACGAAGTACCGCGAAGTTGCGGCGGCAAAGGCATAGCCCGATGCTGCGAGTGGGCCTTACCGGCGGGCTGGGAAGCGGCAAATCGACCGCGGCGCAGCGGTTTGCGGAGTTGGGAGCGGTTGTCTTCTATGCCGACGAGATTGGGCGCGAGATGATGCAGCCGGGCGAACCGGTGTACGCAGCAATTGTGGCGCACTTTGGCGCGAGGGTGGTCTCGCCCGACGGGACGCTTGACCGCACAGCACTGGCCCGGATGGCATTCGGCGGAGGAGAAAATGACGCCCAGCGACTGGAGGAGCTGAACGCGATTGTGCATCCGGCGGTGATCGCCCGTCAGGCGGAGCTGATCGACGAGATTGCCGCGCGCGATCCGTACGCCGTGGCGATCGTCGAGTCCGCGTTGATCTTCGAGACGAAGTACGGAGGCGAGGACGGCTGTCACAGGCGCTTCGACAAGCTGATCTTTGTGAAGGCCCCGGAGGAGTTGAAGATTGCGCGCTATGTCGCACGAGCGGCCGGCGGGAAGACGCTGAGCGAGGAGGAACGGCACGTGCTGGAGGCAGAGGCGCGGCGGCGGATGGCGCGCCAGGCTGAAACAGAACGGAGCGCTGTACACTGCGATTACGTACTGACCAACGATGGGTCGATCGAGCAGTTGCAGGCCCAGGTGGACGCGCTGTGGCCTGTGCTGCGAGAAGCTGCGATTCACCCACCAGGCTGATTGGACAGCCATTCAAAAGCTTCATTGGCCTGAAATGAATACAATACCAATGTGCGGGGAAGTCTCCGCCGATACCGACGTTTTGGGTGTTTCTACGATGAAATTTCGTCCTGTTTTGCTGGTGGTTTTGCTGCTTATGGGGTTTTATTATGCAACGACGCACCTGGCGTCGACCGGCACATTGGGCCCCTGGCTGGAGAACCTGCACAATGGAACTCCCGTGGCCAACGTGGCAACGCTGCGCGGCTCGGACGGCGCCTTCGACCTGAATGTGGCCTCCGCCGCGCCGGCCTTCGATACCGAGGAGCAGCAGAATATCGCGGTCTATAAGAAGGCGCTGCCCAGCGTGGTCAACATCACCGCGACCGAGGTGCGCTTCGACTTTTTCTACGGACCGGTGCCGGTGCCGGGGCAGGGGTCGGGCTTCATCCTCAACAAGGACGGACTGATCCTGACCAACAACCATGTGATCGGCAACGCGCAGCCGGGCAATATTGAGGTAACGCTCTCCGACAAGCACCAGTACAAGGCAACCGTGGTGGCCGTGGACAAGGGCCACGACCTGGCACTGCTGAAGATTAATGCTCCCAACCTGATTCCTGCGACCCTGGCCGGGAGCAGTAGCGACCTACAGGTGGGGCAGAAGGTTTACGCCATCGGCAACCCGTTCGGGCTTTCGGGCACGATGACGCGCGGCATCATCTCGGCGATCCGCTCGGTGAGCGAACCGGAGAACAACCCCATCGAGGGCGCGATCCAGACCGACGCGTCGGTGAACCCGGGCAACTCCGGCGGGCCGCTGCTGAACTCGCGCGGCGAGGTCATCGGCATCACCACCATGATTGCGTCGAACGGCGCCGAGCAATCGGCGGGCATCGGCTTCGCCATTCCCATCGACACGGCCAAGGCGGTACTCGACGACTATGCGAAGTACGGGCGCATTCGGCGGCCCACGCTGGATATCGTGAGCCTGCGCATTGTTCCCGACATCGCGGAGCAAATCGGGCTGCCCCAGGATTACGGCGTGCTGATCGAACGCACGCTGCCAGGGGGCGCGGCAGAGAAGGCAGGACTGCACGGCGGAACCGAGCGCGCCTACGAGGGCAACATGCAGATCATGCTGGGCGGCGACCTGATTGTGGCTTTCGACGGGCAGGAGATCACCAGCCCGGAGGACCTGTCGGCCGCGATGAATGCACGGCACGCCGGCGACACCGTCACGGTCACCGTCTTTCGCGGGCGCAAGAAGATGGACTTCAAGGTGACGCTAGGCGATGCCAAGGACCAAGCGCTAGGGCCGCAAGCCTAAGTGAAACGCAAGACTCTTTCAGCGATCATTGCGGCAGTCATTACGCTGCTATGCCTTGCTGTCTGGCCGTTTGCCAGAGCGCACCTTCAAGCGGTGGCAGTGCTGAGCGAGGTTGCCGGGCGGCCTGCGCCGTGGATCGCACGCTATGTGACTGTCCCGGTTGCGACCCAGGACTTCAACCTTCCCATCGAGACGGCAAGCGGCCCCCGGCAACTGCGCGCGCGGCTGTACATTGCGAAAGCCTGGACTGCGCAGAGCAGTTCGCACACGCCCGCGATGGTGATCTTCCACGGTGTGCACCACCTGGGCATCGACGAGCCGCGACTGATGGTATTTGCGGCGGCGATGGCGGGCTGCGGCATCCGCGTGCTTACACCGGAGCTGCCCGGCATCAAGGACTACCACGTCAGCCAGGACTCGGTGGAGGCGATCGGCGAGTCGGTGAAGTGGTTCGCGGAGCAGACGGGCGGGCCGGTGGGCGTGATGGGACTGAGCTTCTCCGGCGGGCTGGCACTGGTGGCGGCCAGCGATCCGCAGTACCATGCGGTGTTCCGGTTCGTCGTCGCGGTAGGGTCGCAGGACTCGATGCTGCGCGTGGCGGAGTTCTACATGACGGGCCGCGACGCGCGCCCCGACGGCTCAATCGAGGTGCTGCCGCCGCATGAGTACGGTCCGCTGGTGCTGGAGTATGAGCACGTCGAGGAGTTCGTGCCCGCGCAGGACATCGACCCGGTGCGCGCGGTGCTGCGGGCGCATCTCTACGAGGACAGGCCAGGCGAGGCTGCGGCGACTCGGCTGCTGAATGAGGTGCAGCGGCGCGAGGCGCGCGACCTGATGGACACCACCCTACCCGCCACGCGCGCCCTGATTGCAGCATCGATTGCACGGCACGCGGGCGATTCAGCGGGGCTCTCGCCACAGGGGCGGCTGCGTACGCTAAGGACGCCGGTCTACCTGCTGCACGGCGAGGCAGACAACGTCATCCCCTCGGCCGAAACGCTCTGGATGGCCAGCGAGCTGCAGCCGGACGAGCTGAAGGCGATGCTGATCAGCCCCGTGCTCTCGCACCTGGACCTCAACGGGCCGAAGCCGGGGGTGATGGACCAATGGCGGCTGATTCATTTTTTTGCACTGATGATCAAAGAGGCGGAGCGTCCTACGGGTCGCTAGCGCGACTACGGCTAGTGGCTCTTCTTCCCGCCCGCTGCCATGTTTCGGCCAAAGTGGAAGCTGGGGCCGACCGAGTAACGGTAGGTCCAGCGACCGTCGGCCAGGATGTCATTGAAGGGATGGTTGTAGACCAGATCCATCTGACCGCGAATGCTGAAGTGCTTGCTGACGGCAACCTCGGCGCCGCCGCCCACGCCGTAGAAGCCGGTCCAGTCGAGCTTGAACCCGGCGGGCGCAAGTCCGGCAACGACACCTTCTTCAAAAAGATCGGCCGGGTTCGAGTACGGTACGGCACGCTCACGCAGCGCTCCCAGCGACGGGCGGATGAAGAGCGTGAACTTCGCGTAATGCCGGTCAGAGAACTGCGGCCCGAAGGCGAAGGTCTGGGTGGCAGCGGTGGCCGGCACAAAGAGCTGGTAGTTCGCGGGCAGCTCGTGTAACTGCTCCAATCCAGCGATTTCGTTCGCGATTGTGGTCTGCATTGCCGCGGGCAGAAGGTCCGGCGTCAGAATCTGCGAACCGGTTCCCTCGCTGTAATCCCCGCCGAACGAGAGCCAGCACCGCGGGTTGATCCCCGCCTGCGCGTGGAAGCCCTGTTCGTTGAGGCCCAGCATCGGGCTGTCGATGTCGGCGAATCCCGTGTAAACATCGTAGCGGCCTACATAGGATTGTTGGGCGTGAGCGGAGGTTGTGGGGAACGCGAGTAGAGATGCTATAGCAGCGTACGCAAACAAGCGGGGAATCATGGTATCCACGTTTTTGGCCCTCATGGAACAAGCCACAGATCGAGCGTTGCGGCCTTGGCCGCGCCCTTCCGTGTCCGATTCATTGAGCCGTAACATTACCGGACGACAGCGTCCTTTGTCACCGGAAATAATTGTCGCCTACAGGCGGCGCTGCGGATGCTTCCGCGGAAGGGCGAGGGGGAGTCTCGAGCGAAACCAGGGATGGTATATCTGGAAGCCCTGCCCTCAAGCCGACGCGACCCCAAGGAGCGGCGACCTGGCAGGGAATTTCCGGGGGGACACAGTTTCCCTGGTTTTGCTCTAATACATCCATGGGACCTGCCTCCACGAGAACGATGCGGATGCGAAGTTTGGCTGCCGCTCTGCTGCCTGGGTTGCTCCTGATTGCCCTTGCCGCGCACAGTGCGGCGGCGCATGCACAGAAGAAGCCTAAGGACACGCTCTCCGGCTACGACCAATCGGCACGCGCGACCCTGGTGCATCCGGCGATTGTGTACGTCTCCCCGGACGACGATGCACAGCACATCGCCGAGGTGCTACCGGGACACGAAGTGGTGGTGATCGAGCGCAACGGAAAGTGGGTACGTGTCTTCGCCAACACCGATGCGCCGGACGAGCAGGCCGACGACCAGAAGCCGGAGTTCAGCGCCGACGAGACGGTAACGCCGGCCTCGGGCTGGATCCGCGACAAGGGTATCGTGACGCCGGCAACAGCCAACGGCGATGCCATCCTATATGGCACAGCGGCGAACTTTGAGGAGCAAGCGGAGCAGCCGCACGCACCCAAGGACGCGGCCGAGGAAGCGCACCTGCTCTACCGGCGCGTGGCCGACTACTTCCCCAACTCGTCGCTGGCGGCGGAGGCGATGTTCCGCTCGGCCGACGTGCGCTGGCAGATCGACAAGGCCGACATCAGCACCCTGCCCTCGGCCCACGAACAGGAGGCGTACCTGCGCCCGCAGCTATACGAGGGCGAGATGCAGAAGGTGATGAAGCTGTATCCCAATTCGAAGTTTGCCGCGTTGGCGGCCTACGACCTGATCGACAACAAGCTGTGCGGCGACTGGCAGGGGCTGCCCAAGTGCCCGGAGATGGAGGCCGGCCTCTACGAGCGCTACGCCGACCGCTATCCAGACAGCCCCAAGGCCGCCGAGGCGCTCTACAACGCGACCTATCGCCAGGGCGTGCTGGTGGAGATGTACCTTGTGCAGGACGACAAGAAGCGCTCGCAGCAGGCGGCGGCGAATGCGCAGGGGCTGGCCGCGGAGTTGAAGCAGAAGTATCCGCAGTCGGACTTCGCAGCGCGCGCGGCCAGCATTGCCTACCGCGTGCAGCAGCAGATTCCGGTGTACGGGAATGACCGCGAATAACCCGCGTCTGCACGGTCTTCAAGACCGCGAAACTCTTCCCCTATAAAATGGCGGAATGCCAATCTATCAAGTTATTGTTCTGGCCATTGTGCAGGGACTCGCCGAGTTGCTGCCGGTTTCCAGTTCCGCCCACGTTGTTGTCGCCGAGAAGCTGATGGGAATCGACCCGTCGACGCCGCAGATGACGCTGCTGCTGGTGATGCTGCACACAGGCACCATGTTCGCGGTGATTGCGTACTTCTGGAATCAGTGGAAGCAGAGCTACTTTGCCACGGCGGAAGCGTTCAAGCGGTTCGCGGTGCGGCTGCTCTATGCGACGGCGCTGACCGGCGTGGTGGGTGAATCGCTGATCAAGCTGGTGGAGCACACTATGTTCAAGGGCG
>Ga0326727_10010449_pt1 | contig 22098 bp, 11 predicted proteins | sample MB2enrmetagenome_FD_207643 | JGI IMG/M metagenome (GOLD analysis project Ga0326727, IMG submission 207643) | Lab enriched peat soil microbial communities from McLean, Ithaca, NY, United States - MB29MY | ecosystem: Environmental > Terrestrial > Soil > Wetlands > Peat | place: USA: New York...
CCAAAAACTGCTTTTCGGATTACCACCTCATGCGAACGTGGATTACGATATATTCATGAGTGGGATACATCCCGATGACAGGGAACGCGTCCAAGAGGCTATACAGCGTGCCCATAGCAGGGAGAATGACGGCAAGTATTGTATCGACTACCGCACAATAGGGGTTGAAGACGGAAAGGAACGCTGGCTAGAGGCTCGTGGACAGGTCATTTTTGACGATCATGGCAAACCCATCCGATTTGTCGGCGGCAACGCTGACGTCACGGATGCCAAACGCGGCATGGAACTTAGCGAGGCGCTGAATCGAATCAACGATTTCATGCATTCGACCGTCGATTTCGAACACATCATGGCCAACGCTTTCGAAGAGGGGGTAAGAGCGCTTGGAGCTGATGCGGGAGCCGTTGAAATTCGGGAAGACGGGTTCTGGGTCTTGCGTTATCAATATGGTTTCCCGCCAAATGTTGTCGGGGATCGCCTCACGGATGAGCAAGCTCCTCTAATGGCATTGGCGGCGGCATCGAGAAGTCCCGTTATTGTTAATGACACGGAAAATGATCCACGGGTCAATCTGCAGACTATGCGTGGCTACGGAATCAGGTCCATCGAATTCGTTCCTCTGGTAGTCAGCGACACAGTAATCGGCGGTTTATCTTTTAACTACATGAACCGACTGCACACATTCACGGATACAGAAATCGATTTCTTGACAAAACTGGGAGCTTCGATATCGATGGCGCTGGAAAACGCAAGGCTCTTTGAGGAGCAGAAGCAGACTGAGGATTTGCTCCGCACGCAGATACACCAGCTTCAACAGGCTCTGAGCCCTAAAACACTGCCAAGGATTGAGGGATACTCAATAGCGTCCAGATACTTGCCCGCATATGCCGGCCAGGAAATCGGCGGAGATTTCTATGATGTATTGAAGACGGAAGATGGAATGATCGGCATACTCATAGGTGATGTCTCCGGCAAAGGGATACCCGCTGCCGCCCTGGCGACCGTCACACGAAGCACAGTCGGAGCCTTCGCATATGACTTATCCTCACCTCATCAGGCTCTCACCCATGCCAATTCCATACTCTGTGCGAGGCAGGAGGATTTCGAGGACTTCGTTACGGTATTTGTAGGTATTCTTGATCCCTCATCAGGCTGCATCAGTTACTCCAATGCCGGACACCCGCCAGGGCTAATATGTCGAACCAATGGGATGATAGAACTTCTGCCGTCTTCCAACATGGCTCTGGGTATTTCCAACATTCCGCAGTTTTCACAGGTGGATACGTGCCTGATGCCGGGTGACAAGCTGGTGCTCTATACCGACGGTATAAGCGAAGCGCGTTCACCATCTGGCGACTTCTTCAGCACCGAAGGATTGGAGCTCATGCTGGCAGCCAACACTGCCTCAAGACCCAACGAATTAGTATCCTTAATCCTGAAGACCGTGAAGGATTGGTCGCAAGGTCACCACAAGGACGACACCGCCGTGCTGGTCATCGGTCGGGATGCGTAGCCCGGTTGAATGATTGTAGTAACACTCCCGACGGCGATGTCCCATAATCCGGTTGCAAACCGCCCCACAAGAGCCTATTGCGCTTGATTTGTAGGAGGCGATTGCATCGCCGATTGCAGAGGGGGATCGCGGTTGCAAACCGCTCCTACAACCTCAGGCAATACCGCTCCAGCGCCGTGCAGATCGCCTCGATGTTCTCCAACGGGGTCACGTCGTCACAGACCTGGCCGATCACCATCAGCCCGCCCTCCGGCGAATCCAGCTTTTCCACGACCTCCTTCACCTGGGCGTCCAGATCCTGTGGCGCGCAGAATCCGAACATCTGGCGATCCAAATCCACATTGGCGCACATCTTTCCCTTGTATGCCTTTGCTATGCCGTCGATCGTGTTCGCCCTGAGCTGTGGATCGTGAACCGAGACGCCGCATTCCACCAGATCGTCCACGATGTCGAGCAGGCAGCCGTCGGAGGACATATATACGTGCGCCCCACCCTCGCGGCAGGTCGTGAACAGCTTCTTGAACATCGGCTTGATATACTGGCGAAACTTCTCCGGGCTGATCATGAGGCTGGTCTGCGTGCCGATGTCCGTATGGAACGACATCACGTCCACTCCAATCTTGAGCCACGCCTCCGCGCACCGGAGTTGATAGTCCATGAGCATTTCGATCAACTCAGGGACGTGAGGATCGTCGTCGATCATATCCATCATCAGGTTCTCGAATCCACGCAGGAAGTACATGCGGTCGAACAACCGCTCCGTATCCGCCCACGTCAGAATCCCCTGCTCTTTCTGCGCCGAAATGCGCCTCGTGACCTCATCCCAATCCCGATCGCCTCGTTCGTGCTTGGTATAGAAATCCGGTGGCTGGTATGTGGCGAGCGCCGACCAGTCTTCCAGCGGATGCTCCACGATCATCCCTTCCAGACCACCCAGGCCGTTGTACCAGAGGCAGCCCCAGTTGTCTCGAAAGTACTCGCCCTCGCGATAGGTCGGCGGAAAATCGTCGTAACTCACGCTTCCCGGCACGAATCCCGGCCAGAGTGCCGGATGTCGGAGCACAAGCTCATCCAGTTTCTCCCGATGGGTATGCCAGACGAGCGGCGAAAGAGTGACAATCGCCGGAATGTACTCCGGCCCACGATATTCAACAGCTCTAAGCCAGTTTTCTCTATGATTCAAAGTCCAATCTCCTCGCATATACTTGCGTATGATGGGAATTATCCCCCTGTATAAACAAACCCGACGCCCATAAAGGGCTAGGCTACGGATTACCTCTCACGCCTCCATCGCCGCCTCGGACATCGCAATCACGTTCTCAAACGGCACGTTGGGCAGGAGCGTCTCATGGCTCGGGCTGACGATCAGATTGGGGCCGAGCAGATCCTTCACCCTCCGCACGTCATCCCGAATGTCCTGGGGAGTTCCATGAACCAGAAGCTGCTGGGTGTCGATGCCTCCCATGAAGGCCACCTTGCCCTTGAACTCCCGAGCCAGCGTCTCAGCGTCCATCCCGAGCGCCTTCGCCTGAAGCGGATGAAACGCCTGCACCCCGGCGCCGATCAGTATCGGCATTACTTCCTTGATCGCGCCGCAGGAGTGCAACATAACTTTCTTGCCGTGCTTTTTGGCGATGTCGATATTGCGCTTCATCCCGGGCAGGACAAATCGTTTGAACAACTCAGGCGAGATCAGCAAGCTAAGCTGGGTTCCGAAATCGTTGCCCATAAAAAAGATATCGGCGCTGTCCCCCATCTCAGAAAGCAGCTTTTCGTTACCGATCGCAAAGAACTCCACCAAATGCTCCGTCACCGCGTCAACGATTTCCGGCTCGGTGTACATTTTCATGAAATAGTTTTCCATCCCGAAAAACGCCGCCGCGATGTGAAAGAAATCGGTCCACATTCCGGTGAAGACGGCCTTATCCGAATACTTCTTCGCCTTTTCCACGACCGCCGAAAAATCGAGGTAATCGGGATTCGGCCAGTCGAAGGCATCGACCTCCGCCGTGTTGTCGCAGTTGGCGAAAAGATCGGGCGGAAGCGGGATGCTCTTCCCTCCCCTGGTACCGGCGTCCCAGAGTATCCGGCCCTCCGGATGCTTGTAGCACTCCCTGCCTCCGGGAACCCATCGGCAATCATCCTTTAGGTAGGAGAATAGATCCTCGGGTACTCTTCCACCGACGCGCTCCAGGTAGGTCGGCATTGTATCCTGATGCGGATTTCCGGTCCAGTATCCGCATCTGTCCGCCCCCTGGAGTGATATTATGCTGTTGATCCGTTCTCTGGAGTTCATCTTGCTTACCTCGTCTCTCTTGGTTTACGGAGCGTTGGCCGCACCGACAATAATCGAAACCGCTTGTGAACTTGTTGTTATCTGGTCCGGAGTGCTGACCGCCTGCGTGAGAGTCCATGGATTCGGCGCGGTAATCGGGCCATCCCAGCACGCGCCGTACAAACCATCCGGAGTTCGATCCTTCGTATAAATGGCGGTTGCGCTGTCCCTGAGCGTCTTGATATCGAGTGGATCTATGCCGGGGAGCGACAGCACTTCCCTGGCCCAATCACCGCAAAAAGTTCCGTTTGTCCAGGCGTCCCGATCATCTATGAACACACCGTTTGAATCCGTAAGGAATGTGCGAAGCGCGTATGCCGTCCTCACCGCTCTTTTTCTATACATCTCGTTGCGGGTCAGCCGATAGAGCTTCGCGTGCAAAACCCCCATCGCCATGGCTCCTCCGAAATAGACATTACTTCCGGCCTCACCGTAGCCATAAGGATTATTGAACCCCTGCGGGCCATCCTTTGTGTAACCCATCCAGTAAAGGCCGTCGGGCCGCAGCATTTTGTCTTCCATCCAGTCATAGCAGAGCATCGCCTTGTTCAGGTAGCCGCGCTCGTGCGTTATTTCATAGATTCGCAAATATCCCAGCGCATTAGCCGCCATGTACAGCCCTTTGCCATTCTTGTCATCGTTGTACCACAGGCCTCCGCCATAATCGAAGCTGTACCACCTGGTAAACGACACATATGCGAGTTCTTTCGCGCATTTCAGTGCCTCAGTATCTTTCGTTACTCCATAGATTTTCAAGTACATCCAGGTGGTCCAGGCTACGTCATCCGATCCCCAGTTCTGGCTTCCCTTTCCACAGGAGATAAGCTCTGCATGAGTAAACACAGATTGTATGTACTTCCACTCGGCTCCGATCCTCAGCTTGAGGGACGGATCGTGCGTGGCTTCCCACTGGTTCTCCAGCACGCATAGAAAGGTGGCCCTTGACCACAGAACCCCTCGCTCCTTGCCCAGGTATGGAGAGACGATATGCCCACCGGTAATGCTTCCGGTCCAGAAATGGCCCAACAGGTCGTTCACCGCCTTTGTAGCCAGCGTTTTGTACTTGGAGTTCGCCTCGGAACCGCCTTGCGCAGGCTGAGCCTTCGCATAGGCGACGCCGGATAATATAAGGAGCATGGCCAATATCGCCAATAGTCGAGTGGATTGCTTTCTTATCGACAACTTTTCACCTTTTTCCGTCCGATTCATAATACACCCAGCGCGAGGCCAGTTTGAACTGGACCAGCGTGAGCGCGATAATAACCATGAACAGCATCCACGCGATCGTCGACGCGTAGCCCATCTTGAAATCCGCGAATGCCTTGGTAAACAGATACAGCACCGGCACGAGGGTCGAATCCGTCGGCCCTCCTCCGGTCATGATGTACTGCATCTCGAAAGCCTGAAGCGCCCCTATCGTGCCCATGATAACGTTGAAGAATATGTACGGTGTCAGCATGGGAATGGTGACGTTTCTTAGCTTGCTCCACCACCCAGCGCCATCGAGCGATGCGGCTTCATAAAGATGCTGAGGAATGCCCTGCAATCCCGCCAGCCACAGGATCATTCCCCCACCCGCGCCCCAAAGCCCCATGATGATCAGCGCAGGCTTGGAGGTCAGCTCACTGTTCAGCCACAAAGGAGCGGCCAAGCCGAACCAGTTTGTCAGCGTCGCCCGCCACGCGGCATTTATCAGGCCGAATTGCGGATTCAGGATCCATATCCATAGGATCGCGTTCGCGACCCCCGGCATAATCGCCGGCAGATAGAAGATCGTTCGGTAAAACCTCATGCCTCTGACATTCGTGTTCAGCAGCATCGCGATGCCCAGGCTGACGATGATCCCGAGGGTTATCCCAAAGAACGCCAGATAAGCCACATTGAACATCGCCTTGGACATGAAATACCGGTCGGTTGTCGCCAGCCCGATATAGTTGCTTACCCCAACCCACCGCGCGGCATGTAGTACATCGTAGTTGCAGAAACTGAAAATCATCGAGGCGATGATAGGACCTGCAGTGAACACCAGAAAACCAATCAGCCATGGCGAGGCGAAGAAATACCCTGCAAGTGTCTCTTCCTTCGCCAGCCGTCCCATGCGCCCGTTCTTCTTCAACTTCCAGATGATGAAAGCTGCCAATCCGAGCAGCAACAGTGCGATAATCGTGCCGGGATACGCCCAGTTCAACTCGGGATACTTGTCGCGAGAGTAGTAATCATCCATGGACCGCTGAACGGTCTTCGTCCCGGAGTCCAGCGCCTGCTGGGGCGAAAGCTTGTGCCGAACCGCGAAGTCGAGCGCCCTCGCATGCTCGTCCCACAAGACCTGCCCGACCGGCGTTACCGGCAGGAACTTCGACTCGGGCATCATGTCGATCGCCAACTGCATCGCATTTCGCAGTTTCGGGCTATGAGGCATGAACTCGTCGAACATCTTCCGGCATACCACCGTATTCGCGCTGGTATACGGAACGTAGGTCCGGCCCTGACTCCTGTTCCATGCCTGCTGAGTGCCGTCTATCATGCGGACACCAGATTCGGAGGTGATCCACTTGATGAATTCCCACGCCATATCGGCGTGTCTCGCGCCTTTCGGGATCACCCACGCGAACCCGCCGCTCCACGTCTGGTACTTCGATTTGCCCTTGAAAATCCCGGTTCCGTTGATTCGAGCGGTCGGGCTTGGGGGCGGCGCGACTCCAAAATCGAGGGATGGGTTGTAGTTGGCGATCAGCCAGAGGTACATCCCGACATCAACCTTCATCGCGACCTGGCCATTGAGGAACGGATCAAGCGCATCCCATTTGAACCCGGACTGGAAGCTATCGATCTCCTTTACACCCTTGAAGTGATCGTAGAAGTTGACCATCCACGTCAGCGCCTCCACGTTTTGCGGATCGTTCAGCGTGCATTTGGTACCGTCGGAGCTCTGAAACTCGCCGCCGTTCTCCCAACTGTACAGATAAAGCCACGCATTGCCGAAGTTCGGAATAAAACCGATCCTCTTGAAGCTGCCGTCCTTCTTATACTGCGTCAGCTTCTTGGAGTAGGCCAGGAGTTCATCCCAAGTCTTTGGCGGCTTGTTCGGGTCCAGCCCGACCTCGCGAAAAAGCGCTTTGTTGTAAAAGAGAATGCGGTCGTCAACATCAATCGGCACCGCATAGTTGTGACCCTGGAAGATGGTCTGATTCCACGCCGCTTTGAAATACTCCTCCGGCCTGACACCATATTTGGTGTCCCTGTCGCGCTTAATATACTCATCGAGCGGCATGAACGCCCCTCGCGCCGCCCAATCGGGAACGGTAAACCGATTCTGCAGAACAACATCTGGCGGGACCTTTCCGACGATCGAGGTAATCAACTTCTGAGGGTTCATGGCCCCAACGCCCATGGAGAGCATCCGCACTTCAACGCCGGGATGTTGGCGCTCGAATTCATGAAAAGCCGCCTCCCACCCCTTTGTGCGATCCGTGAAGATCGGCCCCCAGATGAGAAGCTTGATCGGCTTGGCGGCGTGAACAGCATGCGCCGTAGCAAACAGCGTCAGCAGAAGGATCGGCAGAACGAATTGTCTGTTTACGCGCAGGCGCATATTGCTCATTCCATCGCCGCCTCTGCCATCGCAACTACATTCTCAAACGGCACGTTGGGTAGAATAGCCTCATGACTCGGGCTTACGATCAGGTTCGGCCCGAGAAGATCCCTCAAGCGGCGAACATCATCCTTCACTTCCTGCGGTGTCCCATGAACGAGCAGTTGCTGAGTGTCAACGCCGCCCATAAAAGCGAGCTTGCCCCGAAACTCCCTGCTCAAGGTCTCCGCGTCCATGCCGACCGCTCTCGCCTGAAGAGGATGCAAAGCGTCGAGCCCCGCGTCGATCAGCATCGGGATTATCTCCCTTACCGAGCCGCAGGAATGGAGCATCACTTTCTTGCCATGTTTCTTTGCGATATCGAAGTTCCTCTTCAAACCGGGAAGGATGAATCGCTCGAACATCTCAGGCGAGATTAGCAAGGCCAGTTGCGTGCCGAAGTCGTTGCCCATAAAAAAGGTGTCCGACGCATCACCCACCTCCTGGAGCAGCCTGTCGTTCCCGACAGCAAAGAACTCCACCACATGCTCCGTCACGGCATCAACGACCGCCGGGTGAGTGTGCATCATGCAGAAGTAATTCTCCATCATGAAAAAACCGGCCACTATGTGAAAAAAAGTCGTCCAAAGGCCGGTAAAGACGGCCTTGTCAGGATACGCCCTGGCGTCGGCGACTACTTCGGTGAAGTCGAGATACGCTGGATCGGGCCAATCGAAGGCCTCCACCTGCTCGACCGTCTCATAATCCGCAAACAGTCCGCCGGGTCTCGGGATGCTCTTGCCATCCTTCAAGCCCAAGTCGAACGCCTGCCGCCCCTCGGGATGCTTGTAGCACTCAACCCATCCGGCTTTGAACCACCTGCAATCGTCGTTCAGGAACGAGTAGAGATCCTCCGGGGTCTGACCGCCGATTTTCTCCAGGTAGCCGGGCATGGTATGGGGATGCGGATGGCCGGTCCAAAAACCGCACCTGTCCACACCCTGAAGCGAGAGTATGCTTAGTATCCGTTCCCTGGAATTCATGGATTACTCACCGCTCGAAAGCAGTTCGTATTCACCGGCCTTTTTCACGTGGATAGTGATGCGCCCATTCTCCGCAACGGCACCACTTACTCTTCTGGCATTTCTCTTGACTCGATCACCCGGCAGACTGACCGTCGCATCAACGCCGGACGGCAGAGTCAGGAAAACTCTCATGAACGATTGGCCCGATTTCTCAGCTCGGACGTGAATCGCGCCATGAGGAGTCGGAACCGTCCCCTCAGCCCATTCCAAATCGCCGAGGTCGGGCGCGACGATCACCGTCTTGAAACCCGCGCCTGTCGGTCGAACTCCCAGAAGCCGCTCGGTAAGCCAGTTTGTCGGCCCGGATGACCATCCGTGGCACAAACTGACAAAGTAGCCGGAACTCATGTCCGCCTGCAAGTGCGCATGAGAATCATCCTTCGGCCAACCGGGATCATAAGCCTCCCACCATGATGTTGCGCCGTCGGCAAGCATCCCTCCCCATATTCGCCGAATGAATTCGAGAGCGTCGGTGTTGTGACCGGCCAGGCTCATCGCGTAGATCACGAAGTTGTTGAAATATGGCGTTGCGAGCGCGTCCAGCGGCGTGCTTTGAAGGCTCAACGATTGATTGTAGATCGACGGAATCTGCTCCGGCTCGGGCACGCCGGCATAAACAGCGAACGCATTGTCATGGCGCCAGCCCTTACAAAGGCCTGTCGATGGATCGAGCAGGTGCTTTCGGGCAGATTCGGACATGGTATCAGCCAGGGCTTCACACATGGCGGCCCTCGATTCGTCGCCCATCTCACGCAGCAGGTAGGCCGCCTCACGCATAGCTTTCACGTATTGCATGTGGATGACCGCATCATTGTGGAGCATGTCCCCGTTTGGATCGAATTTCTCAAAAAGAGGCGAACAATCGACGAACTCGGTAAAACCATGATGCCCCGCCCTCTTGTTTGCAAAGAGGTTGCGTTCATCCAAATCTCCGATCATGTAATCGAGCAATGATGTCAGCGAATCGTGTTCGGAACGGAGAAACTCATAGTTGCCGATGTGCCGGTGATAATCGGCCAGAGCGTCGATCCACGCCGCCGAGTAGCCTGCGATCCAGTTTACGTGATGGTGAGGCAGCGCGCCCGGAGGATTGGTAACCTGCGCCTCATCGCGAAGCAGCTTGAGCGTGTGCTCCATCAGGAATTGATCGGCGAAGACATTGTTGATGACTTCACCTGAGATCGCGAGGTCGCCGATCCAGGCTTCACGATCCCGCTTTGGAGCATCCCAAATCTGCTCCTGCATGCAAAGGTGGCTGGTGTATGCGCCCATGTACCACATGCGCGTCAATTCAGGATCGGAGCAATTGAAGCTGCCTTTGTAGGTCACCGGATAGTATTTGTGATCCATCTCAACTCGAAAGCGCACCGGTGTTTCCGAGGGCTTGATACTAACATGAACATACCGAAATGCGGAATATATGGAATGCGCGGGCTTGTCGGGTGTGAGTTCGAAATCATGCGTTCCAGTCCACGGCGCCTTGAGCGCTTCATTCAGCGATTCGCCGAGTCCCAGTTGCACAGTTCCTGAAGTGAGGGGGATAATGCGCGCCCGCCCGGCAATCTCCGAGCCAAAATCAAGGACGAACGAGGGCAAAGGGGACTTACCTCCAATGGGAGATTCCACCGCAAATTCCCCCCTTGCATCCTCCGTCCCCGATATTCGCCCGGCCTCCGGGCGCACTTCAACCACGCGCTCGAACGGCAGGGTGACGTGCTTGAGAAAGGGCTCTTCATAACCTGGCCAACCGATGAGACCGACATGGCATTCCCACGGAGCGCTGTTCACCATTCCTTTGCGCGAAACCATCCACCACCCGGCGTCGTTATAGCTTGCGTTGACCCAATCCTCAGGCGGAGCGCCGATATCCGGGAGATATGACACCCACCTGGTATCCGTTTCGATTGGAGTCTGGCCCGGCAACTCCAGTCTAGCGATCAGACCTCCCTGCCCTGTTGAGTTTAAGACCTTCACCGCGATCACGTTGCGTCCAACCTGAAGGTATTCGGCTACGTTGAGGCGACGAACGTTCGGCCATTCGGGCGCTCTGCCCTTCGGCGGAATGGGGATATCGAGCAGTTTCCGACCGTTGATCCACAGCGCAAACCCATCGAGAGCAGTGACGTAGATAGTCGCATCGTTCGGCTTGGCGGAAAGCTGGAGGTCGCGGCGGAGATAGGCGTTGAGCTTATCATGCTCGGATCTGCCCCAAATCCAATACGCAGAGGTGATATGCTCGTACTTAGTGTCCTCTGGGACGGAGAATCCATACGTGGGATCGAGCGTAGGAGGTTTCAAAGAGCCGGTTCCCGCATTTGCGACTGACGCCCCGGCCAGACAGCAAATCCCGAGCGCCGTTGTGTACTGTGCCATCTTTTTTATCTCCATTACCTCTAATCCTTCACATCGACTTTCTGCGACCTGATCATAACTTGCTCGGCGTCATTTTCGTCCAGGGTGTAAATGCGCCGAGAGCGTGAGACTTTACTTTCCTGCTGTATATCTTGTCGCCGCAGAAGGCGAAGAGCGTGTTCATCTCCGGGCCGCCGAGGCACATGCCGGTCACTCTACCGCCCGGAACGGGAATTATCACCTGCACCGGGCCATCATTCGCACAGACCTGAATGCCCAGGCAAGTGGCGGCAAAAAGATGCCCCTCCTTGTCATAACACAAGGCTCCGGCGCCTGCATCATCCGACGAGTCGGGAACGTACAGCCGGAAGAAACGCTCCCTGTTGATGAGCGTACCGTCGCTGTTTATCTTATAGCTGTATATCCACTTGGAACGTCCATCGGCCACATCGAGCAGCCATCGATCGGGGGTTATGGCAAGCCCGGTGGGTGTCCCAGGCGCTGAATCCACGAGAGTTTTTCGGGACTGGTCAACCAGCCACACTGCTTCCGGCTTTTCGGGCGAATCCGTGCCGGTAACATACAGACCACCCTCCGGCTTTGCAACGACATTCCGACCGCGAATGCCCTGTGCATAAACAATGCCTTTGCCGGACGCATCGTAGCGCATGATCGTTCCGGTTGTATCCGAAACAGTGAAGAGTTCGTCATGAGGACCGAAGGACAAACCGCTGGCATGACCAGAGTCCGGGATGAACGTAGCCACCCTGCCGTCAAGCCCTATTCGATAAACGCAATTACCGGAGATGTCCGTGAAAAACACTTCACCCTTTGAATTGCACCCGCCGTTAATGGCATTCTTGTAGCCACCAGGGAGCAATTGCCATTGCTCACCCGGGATGAGGATGTCCTGCGAACGAGGCGCGCCTGCACCGGCCTTCACCGGCTCAGGCCAACCCTTCCAAAGAAACCGCATGGCATCCGCAAGCTGAGCCGGCCCCCATCCCGCACAATGTCCACCCTCTATCTTGTGAAACTCATGATCGTAACCGGAGAAGGTCAGGCTTTTATCGACCTCCATATCCAGGAGAGTCCAGTCCCCGGCACAGTTCTCCATGTCATTAGTGCCGGTGGTAAGATAGGCGCGAATGGGCTTGCCCTCGTACTTCCGAATAAGTGTCGGAAACTCATTTCCACCGCGAAAATCGGCGAAGCTGCCGCTATTTGCAAATACCCGACGGAAAGCGCCCGGACGCTCCCAGGCGGCGTTGAAGGCGCATATTCCGCCGCTTGACGCGCCGCCGATGCAGCGGTCGTTTCCGTCCGTTGAAAGGTTGAGCCTCTCTCGCCTCGTTATGTACGGAAGAAGCTCTTCCGTGAGGAAGCGGACATAATTATCACCCAGGGAGTCGTACTCGAAGGACCGGTTTGGACGCTCGGGAGTATCCATTCCTGAGGGCGCCGGAAGATTGCCGGAAGTGACGAATATACCCACCGTTACCGGCATGTCGCCGCTCTTTATGAGATCGTCGAAGACACTCGCTTCGAAGCCCCGATAGCCATCCTGCTGAACGTACACACAGGCCGGCTTGGATCCATCGTATTGGGCAGGCACATAGACCCAATATGCGCGAGTAGTTCCAGGGAAGATTCGGCTTTGATTGAACGCGCCCTGTGTCATCCTTCCTTTGGGTACATCGGTTGTCACGTCTGAGTTCATATTTACAATACTCCACTGAAGGTGCTCGTCATTGTCCGACCAGGCCCATATATCCAGTTTTGCGCCGGCGTTTTTCGCGCCGCAGAAATCATCGACTCCCATTACCGATGCATATTTCGAAAGTATGCTGAACTTGCCGTTGCTGTTTCTCACAATAGACCACAGTTGCCAGTCGAGACCCTTATCAACCGCCAGAACGAGCGGCGTTCCGAGATCCCTTCCGCCTCCCTTGATGGTAAGCGCCAGATCCGAACTGTACGATGGACGAATGGAGTAGGTTCCATTTCCTTTGGGGACGAACACCCACTTCTGATTCGCAGCGCCTGTCGGGCGACCGATAGACACTACAGTCCCGTCGGAGTGACCGGAACCGACCGATTCCATAACCATTTCGGGTGCGCTCGCCGGTCGAAGGGTGTATTCGCCAGTCCAACGGTCATGACCCGCGCCCTGAGCAAACGCCGATCCTATCGCCAAACCAGCGAATAGAACGAGAGGCGCAATGATCCATGCGGTGCATTTTCTATATCCCATCAAGTGCCAATTCTCCTTATACGATGAGCATGCAATTATCCGCTGACCAGGTTTTCCTTGATGTAACGGAAGCTCATTTCGAGCGATTCAAACGGATCGCAAGGAGATACATCCTGCTCGACGGCAAACCACTCGCAGCCGGATTCCTCGGAGGCCGTGATTATGTTTGGCCAATCCAGATTTCCATACCCTATCTCAGCATCAGCCGGCTCGAAACTCGGCGAAATGGCATAGTCCTTCAGATGAATAATCGGGAGCCTGTTCTTCAACTTGCGGCACCAATCCACCGGATCAGCGCCCCCATACTGAACCCAGTATGTGTCGATCTCGCCTTGCAAGAAAGAAGGGTCGGTTTCCGAATAGATGATGTCGAGAATGAGCCTGCCCTCTATTCGCCTGAACTCTCTATGATGGTTATGATAGACAAGGGTGATCTCGGCCTTGCTAAGAAACTCACCGGTGGAGTTTAGCCGTCGTGCAAAAGCCGTCAATGTGTCCATGCTCGCGAGATCTTCATCCATCGGAGATGGGAAGCCTGCTATACGGCAACCCAGTATCGCCAGTTTGTCCACGACGGATTGGGGCGCGGTGAATAAATCAGCCGGGCTTTCATGGGTGGCGCAGCAGACCAGACCCTCGCCATCCAGCATTCTCCTCAGCTCTTTCGGATCGATCGGTCCCATTCCGCTCACTTGAACCGACTGATAGCCGATAGACCTTACGAGTTTCAAGGTCTTGGCTATTTCCGCGGGAGTGCGGCAGAAATCCCTCAAAGTATACAACTGTGCTGCAATTTGTTCTGTTTTCATGTCATGATCCTCCATTGGTCAATTTTGGCAAAGCGACGATGCCTGCCTATTATTCTACTTGCCGTTCTTAGATTCCTGCTCTGCGATTGCAGCGGCCATTATCATATTCGCCGAACTTCCGCTGGTCATTGTCTGCTGAGCGCGCGTACCCTTGATATCCCATACCGAATCCGGTCCTTCCGCAGGCCCGGCCCAACCGGCGCCGTAAAACCCATCCACCGTGCGGGCGTTCTTGTAAATGGAATCCGCCGTTCGGAAGAGAAGTTGTTTGTGCTTCGGATCGATTCCAGGCAGCGTGAGCACTTCCTCTGCCCATTGCCGAGCAAAGGAGCCATTTGCCCATCCATCCCTATCATCAAAATAGATACCATCCTTCACAAATTTTCTTGAGATCCCTTCGGCGGTCCTTAGCGCCCTGTCGAGGTATTTCTTATCGCCGGTCATTCGGTACATCCTGGCGTGGAGGACTGTCATCCCCATGTTACCAGCCAGGAACGACACGCTCCCGCTTTCATGTATATCATTCGGACGTTCCTTGCCCCTAGGCCCGTCCCGGGTATAGTCGGCCCAGTATATCCCATCGGAGCGAAGAAGGTGCGATTCCAACCACTCATAGCAGCTAATCGCCTTATCCTTGAGCGCGGTGTCGCCGTTCTCCTTCCACACATCCAGCGAGCAAAGAAGAACTCCGGTTTGATATATCGACTTGCCGTTTCGGCTGTCGTTGTACCACATTCCGCCGCCGAGTTCGTTGTCCATCCACCGCTCGTATGCACTGTTCATCAGCGCGTCGGCCCGATCCAGGGCAAACTTGTTACCCGTATGCTTGTAAAGTTCCATGAAAAACAGACCGTTCCATCCGCAGTCATCACAAGCGATCATGTCGGGATGGCTGCCGGCTTTGTCCACGTCCTCGGGTTTGAAGTACTTTTGAAGGTGCGCCATCTCCAACGACAGCCGTTGTCTAAGGTTTGGATCGTGATTTGCATCATAAAGCGTATCGAAACAGAAGAGCAACTGACCACGATCCCATATTCCGCCCTTGGGATCATTCGGCGTAGGCCAGCCGTGAGATCCGGGCCTTATGCAGCCGTCGCCCAGCCCTCCGCACCAGAAGTTCTTGATCAAATCGAGCATGGCTGCCTCAGCCTGCGCCGTATAATGCCCCGGCTGCTCATAAGGAGTGGTGATCACAAGACTATCGAATGCAGACTCACCGCCGTCGCATTCGACCCCGAAGCTTTCGATTGAATCCAGGATCGACGATTGAATCCTCGGAGTCTCGCGCACATATATGAAGCCCTTGTCGCCGAAGCACTCGAGTTTCAGGCGATCTCCCACCCTCGTCACCTTGAACGCAAAGGTATTATCGCCACCCGGCACATATCCGCTGACCATCAGGTTCGGACGGCGATTCCCAGGGATGGATACCTCGACCTGCGATAGATGGCTGGCATGCTGGTTAACACCTACCAGCAGCATCGGCTCATGGTTGGCGTCACCGAACGCGAACCTGACCGATCCGTAAACCTTGTACAGACTCTCAATCTTTAGGTTGCCGGATACGGACCATGTGCTCGAAGGCTTGATGCTGCTCCACGCATAACTTCCTGAAGTGCAAGCCACCGAAAGTGACGAATCGGACGCAACTTTCCAGTCCGACCCCACCTGCCAACTCGCCATACAGGGCGTTAACACCATCAATACTACTACAAGACAAAGCGGCGCATTCAGTTTATTCATTGTTTTCCTCTTAGCCTAATGATCGGTTAGTATTTTCTATTAATATCCCATTTTCTTCCTATCCGGACTGCCCTCACCCTTTCCCTCTCCCGCAAGGAAGCAGGAGAGGGGACACTGTTGGAGAATTTGACTATTGCTGAAAGATCATACATCCCTGCGAACTCTGCTACTCTGCGCCTCTGCGCGAACCTCCGAAAACCGCTAACGGCGACCTGTTATTCTCCAGGATTGCGGCGGCGATAACCATATTCGCCGTACTCGCGCTGGTCATGATCTGCTGCGGGCGGCTTCCATTCATGCTCCAACGAGAACCGGGGCCGTCAACGGGGCCATTCCAGCATCCGCCGTAGTATCCATCCGGGGTCCTGTCGTTCGCATAAACCGCGTCGGCTGTCTTAAAGAACAGCGCCTTGTGCTTTGGATCGATCCCAGGGAGGGTCAGGACTTCCTGTGCCCAATCCGCCGCGAAGGTTCCATTCGCCCACGCATCCCGGTCGTCCATATAGACTCCGTCTTTGAGGAACTTGCGAGACATTCCATCCGCGGTTCGGAGCGCCCGGTCGAGATACTTTTTATCGCCAGTTGCTCGATAAAGCTTGGCGTGCAGGATCGCCATGCCCATATTCCCTGCCAGGAACGAGACGCTTCCGCCCTCGTGAATGTCGTCCGGTCGCTCCACACCGGCGGGACCGTCAACTCCCAGGTCGGCCCAATAGATGCCGTCGGGACGAAGCAGGTGAGATTCCATCCAGTCATAGCAACTCATGGCGATGTCGTGGAAGTGTTTGTCGCCGCTCACTCGCCATATATCCATGGCGCAGTTGACCAGACCGATCTGATACAACGACTTGTGCTTCCTGCTGTTGTCATACCAGATGCTTCCGCCCAGCGTATCGTCATGCCAGCGATTGTAGGCGCTGTCCACCAGACCTTTGGCGCATTCCAGAGCATAAGGATCGCCCAGGTGGCGATAGAAGACCATATAGAGCGAGGCATCCCAGCCGGAATCGTCGCACGCCGGGTGAATTTGACCTCCGGCCGATGTCAGTTCCTCTTTGGTATAAATCCGCTTCATTCTCGCCCATTCAGCTTTGATGCGGCGTTTGGTTACAGCATCGCCGGTCGCGCGATAGTAGCTATCCAACGCGAAGGTCATCATCCCCCGCTCCCACATGCCGCCCCTCGGCATTGGAAGCACCGGCGCGGTATATCCACTGTACGTCGGTGCGATGCACCCATCGTCCGGCCCTCCCGTCCAGTAGTTCTTGAGCAGGTCCTGAACAGCGGATTGAGCCAGGGCCGTGTAATGTCCGGGTGGTGAATAAGGAGTCTCGAACTTGAGCCCCGAGAACTCCACATCAGAGGCATAAGCTCCAACACCGTAATAGACGCCCGTGCTCCAAACAGACGGATCTATCGGCACCGTCTCCTCGGAATAGTAAAAGCCTTTGTTTCCCGCCACGGCGATATTCATGGAATCCGTGATCCTGCTGACGGTGATATAGAAAGATGAGTCGGCTCCCGGCATCCAGCCACTGCTCAGTATTCTGTGCCACTCGCCGTCAAACTTGTCGGCGCTGACTGCGGTCAACCCTGAATCGAGGTGCTCGATGCTCACAAGCACGACCGCCTTCCGCTTCGCATTACCGAACGCCAGCCTCGCGCATGAATTACCCTTCGCGCCTTTGACGATCTTCATGTCTCCGGAAAAAGCCCAGGTCGATTGCGGCTGGATGCTGTTCCAGGCGAATCCCTCATCGGTGCAGCTTACGGAAAGCGTGTAATCGGAGGTCACCTTCCAATTGCCTTCGGTCTGCCATTTCGCCAGGCATGAGTGCGGGATAGCAACCGCCAGCGCCGCGAATATCAGAAAATAGCGTACTTTCATCGTTCCTTATGCTCCTTGATCGTATTCATCTTTACATCGTTCTCGGTCAGGGCCGCCGATATGACCATTAGCCCCGTGGTGGCGCTGGTCATGATCTGCTGAGGTCGGCTCCCTATCATACTCCACGGCGATCCGGGGCCGTCCGCAGGCCCTCCCCAGCAGCCGCCGTAGTAACCGTCTTCGGTTCTATCGTTCTTGCAGATACTGTCAGCGGTATTTAGAAGAAGTTGTTTGTGTTTCGGATGGATGCCGGGAAGCGTAAGCACCTCTTGTACCCAATCCGGGGCGAAGGTACCGCTCGTCCAGGCATCCCTGTCGCTGTAATAGGCGCCATTCTTCACAAGCACCCTGGAAATCCCCTCAGCCGTGCGGATGGCCCTGTCGAGGTACTTCTTATCCCCTGTTTCTCGATACAGCCTGGCATGAAAGACAGCCATCGCCATGCTCCCCGCAAAGCTCGACACGCTTCCGGCCTCATGAATATCGTTTGGTCGCTCCTTGCCGACGGGACCATCCGCATTGAAATCCATGAAGTAGAGTCCGTCCGGCCGAGCCAGGTGGCTCTCAGTCCAATCATAGCAGTTCATCGCCTTTTCGCGATAGCTTATGTCGCCGGTTGCCTCCCAGATATGCCATGCCGTGATCGGTATCTGGATGCAATACAGGGATTTGATCGTCCTGCTGTTGTCGTACCACATGCCGCCGCCGAGCTTGTCATCATGCCAACGATTATAGGCGTTATCCACCAGACCCTTAGCCATTTCAAGCGCATACGGATCGCCGAGATCGCGGTAGAAAACCCAGTAAAGCGCCGCGTCCCATCCACAATCGTCGGCAGCCGGATGTATGTTTCCTCCTGCCTCCACCAATTCCTTCATTGTGTAAACTCTCTTCATTCTGGCCCACTCGGAAGCTATTCGATGCTTCGTCAACGGATCGCCGGTCGCCTGAAAGTACGCGTCCAGCGCGAATACCATCATCCCCCGCTCCCACATGCCGCCGTTCGGCAGAATGGCGATCGTGCCGGGATAGCCGCTGTATGTGGGCACGATACATCCCTCATCCGGCCCGCCGATCCAGAAGTTTTTGACGAGGTCATCCACAACGCCCTTTGCCTGAGCCGTGTAATGGCCGGGAGGAGAATAAGGAGTGGAAAACTTGATATCCGAGAACTCGACATCGGAAGCATAGGTTCCAAGACCGAACATCGCCGCCGATTTCCATGCCCTCGACGTCACGGGCATTGTCTCCTGCAAGTACCTGAAGCCCTTATTGCCGATGACGGAAATAGTCATGGAGTTGCCGGTTCGGAAAATGCTGACATCGTAAGAATTGTCGCCGCCCGGCATCCATCCGCTGGTCAGCATCCGAGCACGCAGTCCACCCGGCGCATCCACGCTCACCAGCGAAAGTCCCTGTTTCACCAAATGCTCTATATTCACAGTTATGATTGCATCGTGTTTTAAAGTCCCTAACGCCAGCCTCGCGCACGCATTGTTCTGATGCGAACCCAATATCTTCATGTGTCCAGTAAATGACCATGTCGTGTCGGGCTTTGTGCCCGTATTCCATGCAAAAACTTCGCCGGTCGAGGATACGGAGAGCGTGTAGTCGGAAGCGACCTTCCAATCGCGGCCCGCCTCCCATCCGGCACAACATTTCACTGACAGCGAAATGGCCATGAAACCAAGAATCAGGTAAGAATAAAATCTCATACAGTCTCCGATCCGACCGAAAGCTGGTTATGCAATCGCTCTAATCATAACACCGTTAACCATGACAGTCAAGCCGATTTCCCCCATATTGACGAGAGAAATGCAGTATTTTCCGAGTCGAACCCCAGATAATCCATGCAATGCAAACGTTTTAACCGATAATCACAGAAAAAGGCAAGGGGAAGGTCAAGCGATTACGTGTATCCCTCCCCTTGCCTAGTTCATGCCGAAAACACGGCATTAGCAGTTAGGCTAATGTCATTGAAGCCTGGCCGCACCCTCAATCATATTCACAGCATTAGCGCTGGTCATGATCTGCTGTGGATAGGTTCCATTTGCGCTTGTCCAGGCATTTGGCTGCGATATCGGGCCATCCCAACATCCGCCGTAGTAACCAGGATTGACATTAGCCGGCGTTGTGCCGGTCGTCCGGTCGTTGTTGTATATTGCCGGAGCGGTGTTTCTAATGTCAGTTATCGCCGTGGAGCTGATTCCAGACAGTGGAAGGACTTCCTTGGTGAACTCCATCCCGAAGGTGCCGTCCGTCCAGGCGTCTCGGTCGTCAAGGATGACACCGTTGGCGTCCACTTCCTTGCTCATAATTCCCGTAACGGTATTCACGGCTGCCGTCAGATAAGTGGAGTTCTGCGTGCTCGAGTAATAACGAGCGCTCATCAGCGCCATACCCATGTTGCCGCCAACGAACGACACGCTTCCAGCCTGGCCGATGTTGTTGAAGCCACCAACGCCACCGGAGCTATTGTAATCGCACCAGTAGATGTTGTCACTGCGCAGAAGATGGCTCTGCATCCAGTTGTAACAGTTGGTGGCGATGGTGTTGAATGTCGAGATGCTTGTCAGCGAGTAAAGCTTTTGAGCATCAAGAGCAATTCCCACCTCATACAAAGACTTGGTCAGCTTGGCGTCACTGTACCACATGCCGCCACCCCAGGTGGAATCATACCACCTGTTGTACGCGTTGTTGACCAGAGTCTCAGCATCCTGCAGCGCTGTGGCATCGTTCGTGATAGTATAGGCACGCAAGTACAGCATGGCATTCCACCCGGCATCGTCGGAAGCCATGCTGGCTGTCCCGTTGCCGCAGGTGGTGAGATCTGAAGTGGTGAACACCGACTTCATATAATTCCAATCCATCTGTATTCGCTTTGAAATAATGGAATCCTGAGTCATGTCCCAGAGTCCATATAGAGCATCCTGATATGTCCCTCGCTCCCAAAGTCCACCCCTCGGATCGTAGAGGTTGTTACCGGGATAACCACCCCAGGTTGGCGTGATGTAACCGGTGGTCATGTTTCCGGTCCAGAAATGCTCCATAAGATCATCGACCGATGATCTGCCAAGTTGCAGCGCGGACGATTCCGGCGCAGCCCCCGTAATCAGGTCTATGTTCGCAAAATTCACCTGCCCGGCATAGACCCTTAATCCCGGCGTGACCAGACCATCCAGGAAGGACACCGGTATCAGCGTAGAAGTGTTCGTGAAACTGAAGGTGAACCCGTTGTTACAAGCCAGCGAGCATGTCACCTGACCACTTCCTGCTGCACGGCTCATCTTAATCGTTCCCGTGGGTCCTATGCTGGTATACCAGCCAGTACTCCACACCGTTGTCCAGTTCCCACCTGTAAGGTATTGGAGTTGGATAAAGGCTTCGTTGGCCGTGGTGTCATACTCCACATCATAAAGCATTTCATTTCCCGATGAGTTACACATCGCTAGGTCATAGTTGACATAATGCCCACTGTTAAATCCTTGCAATGCTGAGAAATCAGCCTTATAGACCCAACTTGGCTGCAGGGTCCACTTGTTGGCATACGAGGAGACATCCCCGACCGAATTTGCCTGATAGTTGTAGTTCCGCATGTCAAAAACGGACCAATAGGAACTGCTTCCGTTCCACCCACTGCCGGAAAGCCCGGAGGCAAAGTTGTCTGAATACTGAGTGTTGCCGTTGTTGGTCACCAAACTCGCGTTCGAGAAGTCGACAACACCCTCATAAACCCTCAGGCCAGGAGTTGTCAGGCTGCTCAGATAGCTGGACCCTATGGTGCTTGTGGTTGAGGTATATGAGAATCCGTTGTCGCAGTTCAACTTGAGGGTCAAGTTACTCGATCCCGCCGAACTGTCTATCTCCAGCGTTCCGGTCGGACCTGCGCTATTCAACCAACCGGCAGTCAGCACGTTATTCCACTTGCCGCTGGACCAATACTCTACCTGAATATAGACCTGTTGAGAAGGCACAGAGTACTCCACATCTGCCATCAAGTTGTTGCCGCCGGCGTTCTCCAGCCTCAGGTCATAATTGACGAACTGGTTGCTGTTATAGCCGTGAATCACTGAGAATCGCGTCTTGTACTGGAATGATTTGGAGATCGCCCAATTCGCTGCGTACGATGAAGTATCACCGTTGTAGTTAGCCCTGTAGGTGCAGGTTCCAATCGGCACGGAACTCCAGTAGCTTGAGTTGCCGTTCCATCCCGACGCGCTCAATCCTCCACTGATGTCATCGAATTGGTGTGTAGAATGACCTCCTGTCACAAGATCGGCATTCGTGAAGTTTACCTGACCCTCAAAGACCCGCAATCCGGGCGTCGTCAGTCCATCCAGGAATGACTGCGGTATCGGGCTGGACTTCAGGGTCTTGGTGAAGCCGTTGTTGCAGGTCAGCGTCAAAGCCACCCCTGTACCACCTGCATCGCGCTGGATCTGAAGCGTACCACTGCCGCTTGCACCGCTGTACCAACCTGCCTGAATAACCGTAGTCCAGGTGCCTCCGGAATAGTACTCCAATTGTATGTACACCGAACCGCCGCTG